>Ga0307934_1001661_pt1 | contig 13107 bp, 10 predicted proteins | sample OrgLakmetageno90_FD_201838 | JGI IMG/M metagenome (GOLD analysis project Ga0307934, IMG submission 201838) | Saline water microbial communities from Organic Lake, Antarctica - #90 | ecosystem: Environmental > Aquatic > Non-marine Saline and Alkaline > Saline | place: Antarctica: Organic Lake... | reverse complement strand
ACCATCAGCATTTATCGGTGAGTATTTCTTTAGTAGTATTTTGTCGCAAGATGCAGGATTGTTTGGCGATACTATAACCTCTTATAGTCAAGCTGGTCTACATGGTATGTCTGTGACTGCACATCTAGCTTCTGAGTCTGCAATGGTAAATTCATTTGAATACATCAAGCACTCTATTTATACACTACCATTTTGGTTGGCATTTGGTGCGATGATTCTTTCTTATGTGCTGTATATATGGCTTCCAAGTATTCCAAAAGCATTAGCTAAGAAAGGCTCGGGTGTAGGTATTATTTATCACATCTTGGTTAAAAAATATTTTATCGACACTCTTTATGATGTTGTGTTTGTGAGAATATTCTTATGTGTGAGTACTTTCTTGTGGAAAGCTATAGATATATTTATCATCGATAAAACAATCGTACATGGTACTTCTAATTTGATATATCAGACAGGCGATAGCTTTAGAAAAGTCCAACGCGGATATTTGTTTGATTATGCATTTGTGATGATGGTAGGTGTGCTGCTATTCATGATATTGCTAATTGCGGTTTAAACGAGATGGTGTTAAATCTGGGAAAGGATAAATTTATATTATGAATTTAGGTAATTACTTATTAAGTATGCTGATTTGGCTACCAATTATTGGTGGTTTTGTAGTATTAGCAACAAAAACAAAAGAGCTACATGGTGATGCGGCTCGTTGGGTAGCATTGGTATTTAGTGGGCTGACAGTAGCATTGTGTATACCATTGGTTACAGGTTTTGACTCGACTAGCTCTGCAATGCAGTTTCAAGAATCTGCAGAATGGTTTACAGTATTTGGCAAGCATAGCGTCTATTATGGTCTAGGTGTAGATGGTTTCTCGGTACTGTTTATCTTACTGACATCATTTTCTACTTTGGTCATCGTACTTTCATCTTGGACTTCTATCAAAGTCAAAGTTAGACAATACATGGCAATCTTTTTGATCACTTGTGGTCTTACAAACGGTGTATTTTGTGCGACTGACTCTATACTTTATTATGTGTTTTGGGAAGCATTGCTAATACCTACTTGCTTGGGTATAGGGATTTGGGGCGGTAAGAATAAAGCTTACGCTGCAACTAAGTACTTTATGTATACTTTCTTTGGTTCGGTATTTTTGTTAGCTGCGATATTATTTTTGCAGACTAAAGTTGCATCATCATCCGCAGATGCTTTGGTAAGTATAGATACCTACTCAATTCAAAATTTTGTAGCATGGGCTACACAGTCACAAGGATTAGCAGAAACTATTAAGTTTACACTTTCCGCACAATGGTTAATATTTGGTGCATTTTTCTTGGCATTTGCTGTCAAGATTCCGATGTGGCCATTCCATTCATGGCTACCAGATGCCCATTCAGAGGCACCAGCTGGTGGTTCTGTGATACTAGCGGCTCTTATGCTAAAGCTAGGAGCGTATGGTTTCCTAAGATTTGCAATTCCAATGCTTCCAGAAGTTACAGCTTCATTAGAGTATGTGCTTGTAGGAATGTCACTTATTGCGATAGTGTATGTAGGTATAGTTGCAGTTGCTCAGACAGATGTGAAGCGACTTATAGCATACTCTTCAATCTCGCACATGGGACTTGTGACGCTAGGTTTATTCTCGATATTTATCCTAAAAAATGCTGATCCAGTACTTGGTACAACTCATGCACAGATGGCTCTGCAAGGTGCTGTGTTTCAGATGATTGCACATGCATTCTCATCTGGTGGTATGTTTATCGGTATAGGTTACTTGTACCTACGCATGAATACGCGTGAAATAGCAGATTTTTCTGGTGTGGCGAAGACTATGCCGATATTCTCGATGTTTTTCCTACTTTTCTGTATGGCTAATGTGGGCTTACCAGGGACGAGTGGATTTGTTGGTGAATTTATGATTTTGCTGGCAGTATTTCAGTATTCGCCATTGATAGCATTGATAGCAGGTCTTACTTTGGTGATTGCACCGATTTATACGCTGTGGATGTATAAGAGAGTGTTTTTTGGTGAGGTTACATCTAGTAGGGTTGCTGGATTGACTGATCTAAATAGAATGGAATTATTAGTGTTTATATTGCTAGCGGTGCCAACGATAGTGTTTGGTTTGTATCCTGAGCCGATATTGCAAATATCTTCAGCGGCTTCAGCACATATTGTTGGTTTATCTCTATAGGATGGTTTTTTGATTATGAATATATCAATACTTTATATATTACCGGAAATACTACTCGCAGTTGGTGTACTTGTTGTGATGTTTTCGGGTTTATTTTTACACGGCAAAATAAGAAATATTAACTACATTTTTTTCCAAGTCTTTATATCGCTAGCTTTGATAGCTACTTTTGCAAAGGATTATATATTGCAAGATAGTGGGTCAGTATTTGAGGGGCAAGTTGTATTTAGTGGTTTTGCTTATACTTTACAACTTGTGATACTTGTCTTAGCATTGTTTGTGGCTTTGTACTCAAGAGAGTATGTAAAAGACAGAAAGATCTCTGATGGAGATTTTTATACACTACTAACTCTTTGTGTAATGGGTGCGATGGTTTTAACTTCAGCCCACAGTTTAGTTACGATCTATGTAGGTCTTGAGCTTTTATCTTTGCCACTATATGCACTGATTGGGATATATAGAGAATCAGATGTAGGCTTAGAAGCTGCGATTAAGTACTTTGTATTAGGTGCAATAGCTTCAGCATTGTTGCTATTTGGAATGTCGTTTGTATACGGGATCACAGGGCAGTTAGATATCACAGATATTGCTAGCTTTTTAGCTGCACATGACTTTAGTACTTTAGAGCATAAGTTCTTGCTTATATGTTTAGTACTGATGTGTGCTACATTCTTGTTTAAACTAGGTGCTGCACCATTTAATATGTGGTTGCCAGATGTCTACGAAGGTGCACCAAATGCGGTCGCAAACATTGTAGCGACTATTCCAAAGGTTGCAGCTTTTGCAATGCTTGTGAATATCCTATTTGTAGGTTTTCCATCGCTTAAAGATTCTTGGATATACTTATTTAGAGTGATTGGTATTATGTCGATATTCTTCGGTAGTTTGGTGGCATTGTCTCAGACAAATATCAAAAGGATGCTTGGCTACTCAACAGTATCACAAGTTGGTTTTGTACTTTTAGCAACTACACTACATCCGCAAGAGTACGCACTTACGGCAGCTAGTTTTTACTTGATAGTATATGTGTTTACGGCATTAGCAGCATTTGGAGTGCTTACAACTATCAGTGTGGGTGGTTATGAAGTTCAAGATCTGAAAGACCTAAAAGGTTTCAACTCTAAAAACCCATGGCTGGCATTTATATTGCTTATAGTAATGTTTTCAATGGCGGGCATTCCTCCGTTTGGTGGCTTTATTGCGAAGCTGTTTGTAGTGATGGGTTTAATCAACGATACTAACTATGCATTAGCGTGTTTTGTGTTGTTTATGGCTGTTATAGCATCGTTCTACTATATGCGTGTAATTAGAACTATGTACTTTGATGAGCCTGAAAATAACGAAGAAGTTAAAGCTCCTCTTACTTCACTGGTAGCACTAAGTGTCAATGGTTTGGTATTACTTCTGCTAGGTATAATGCCAATGATGCTTTTAGGTGTACTTTCTCAAGTTGTGAATGTGATATAAAGTTGTATATAAAAAAATAAGGTTTATTGATGTCGTTTTGTATTTGCACATTACCCGAAATAATAGTGATCATTTTATGTATTATTTTAATGGTTAGGTCTTGGAGGTATAAAAACTTAAGACTCGTTACATTAGCTTTTGTTTTTATTATTTTCATTTTAACTTATGTTTTTTATGGTTATTCAGGGTTCTTGGTATTTCTTGTTTCTTATTTGATTTTAAGGAGACAAAAAAAATATCAAGAAAATAGAGGGAATTTGCTGAAATATTTTTCCAGGTGATTATTTTCTTTGACCAATAGCCTCTTTTCTTTAAAAGAGTTATAAATGCCTAAACTCTATTTGCCAAACTCTCTATAAAAATCTATACTTTAAAGCAACAGGTACTTTAAAAATTGTATAGCTATGAAAGAAATTCTAAATCCAATAAATGATCTTCTAAAAAACTCAAAAGAGAGTATCTTGAATAAAGGTCTTAAAAGACTTGATGTGGTATCTCGTGAAGAGTTTGATATTCAAAAAAAGATTTTGCTGAAAACCCGCACCAAGCTTGAGCAAGTCGAAGCTAAGCTAGATTTGCTTTTAGCGGAGAAAAAATAGCGTGTCTTTAGCTGTACTAAAAAGTAGAGCTCAGCTTGGTATAGAAGCTCCCTTAGTTTCAATTGAGGTGCATTTGTCTAACGGCTTGCCGAGCCTTTCGATAGTGGGCTTACCTGAAACTGCTGTCAAGGAAAGTAAAGATCGTGTACGCAGTGCTATCATTAACTCGGGTTACAAATTCCCAAATAAACGCATAACAATAAACTTAGCACCTGCAGACTTACCAAAAAGTAGTGGCAGATTTGATTTACCTATAGCTCTAGGCATTCTCTATGCTTCTGGGCAGGTCAATATGACTAAGGATACCGAAGAATTTGAGTTTGCAGGTGAGCTGTCATTAAGTGGTGAGCTTAGGCGTATATCTAGCTCTATTCCTATGGCGATAAAATGTGTAGAAACACGCAAGAAGCTAGTGTTACCTATTCAAAATAAGCCGGAGATCGGTTTAGTTGAAGATGTTGAGGCTTATGTATTTTCTGATTTGAAAGGTGTAGTTGATTATCTTGCAGGTGAGATACAGCAGGAGCAAGTTGAGCCGTGTACAGATGTGGATTTTGATAGTCTGTACCAAGACCTAGAAGATGTAAAAGGGCAGTACCAAGCAAAACGAGCTTTAGAAATAGCGGCAGCTGGTGGACACAATATACTACTAGTCGGACCACCAGGGACAGGTAAAACTATGCTTGCAAGCAGGCTAAACTCTATATTGCCACAATTAGATAAAAAAGAAGCGTTATCTTCAGCGATGATTGCATCTATAAAGGGCGAGAGTGATATTGCACAGAGTTTTTATAAGCGACCATTTAGACACCCGCACCACACTTCATCGGGTGTAGCTCTTGTTGGTGGTGGTAGCAATCCAATGCCAGGGGAGATATCTTTAGCGCATAACGGTATACTTTTCTTAGATGAACTACCGGAGTTTGATAGAAAGGTGCTTGAAGTGTTGCGTGAGCCACTTGAGACAGGCACGATCAATATTTCACGAGCAAAATGCCAAGTAGAGTATCCTGCAAACTTTCAGCTAATTGCTGCAATGAACCCTTGTCCGTGTGGTTATCTTGGTTCGCAATATAAAGAATGTAATGATTCTGTGCAGACTATTCGTAGGTATCAAAGTAAGTTATCAGGACCTTTGTTAGATAGAATAGACCTTCATGTAGAAGTCTTAGAGCTAGCAAAAGATGACCTAACTAATCAAAGCCTAAAAGGCGAAAAAAGTATAGCAGTTCGTGAACGAGTTGAAAAAGCACGCAAGCTACAGATAGCTAGGCAAGGAAAGATTAACTCGATGCTTAGTAGTAAAGAGCTAGATAAAGTCTGTGAGCTAGATAGTGATAGTAAGAAGATGCTAAGTATGGCAATAGAAAAAATGGGGCTTTCAGCGCGCGGATACTATAAAATACTCAAAGTAGCTAGAACGATAGCTGATTTGAATAATGTAGAAATAGTAGATAAACGAGCTATCCAAGAAGCTATAAGCTATAGAAAGATGGATAAGTTTATAAAATGAAGCACTTTGAGGTGTTTGTTGTAATATTTTTATTGCCCTTATCCTTGATTGCGTATAAGCCACAACCCGGTGATTTGTTTTTTCAAGATATTCGTTGTGGTGCAATGTGTGATGCTATAAAAGAATCAACATACGGATATAATGAGATTCCCTTGTCGCATATAGCGATGGTTGTAGATGATCATGATATAATTGAGGCGATAGGTTTCGATGTTCATAAGATTTCTATAAAAAAGTTTTTAGCAAGATCGTTAGATTCTGAGAAAAATCCTTTAGTTATCGTTGGTAGGTTAGGTGATGGTAGTCTTATATCACAAGCTATTGCTAATAGTGAGTCATGGTTAGGCTTGGCTTACAATACTGATTTTGATTATAAGAACAATTATCAAAAATTCTATTGTTCACAGCTTATATATGATGCTTTTAGGCTAGCAAATAACAATAGTGAGTTTTTTGGAACTATAAATATGACCTTTAAGGTTAGTGGCGAGATTCTTGAAGATTGGGTAAGATACTTTGAAATGATATCAAGACCAATACCAGAAGGTAAATTGGGTACAAATCCAGCTCAGATTTCTAAGTCTGATAAGATTAATATCATCTATAGTTATAGTAATGAAATGAAGATTAGTTAAAAAGGAAGAAATATGAGAAAATTATTTTTAGAAGCGTTTGGTAAAAAGAAATTAGAAAAACCACCAATATGGATAATGCGTCAAGCAGGTAGATATTTGCCAGAGTACAGGGCTACAAGGTCAAAGTTTCCAGACTTTATGGATATGTGCCGTAATGCTGATGCTTGTTGTGAAGTTGCCCTACAACCATTGGCAAGATATGATCTTGATGCAGCGATTGTATTTTCAGATATATTGACAATTCCAGAAGCAATGGGCTTGGACTTAAAGTTTATAAAAAATGTTGGGCCTGTATTTTCAGATCCGATAACTTGTGATGCTGATTTTGAGAAACTACTATCTGTAGAGGATAGTGCTAGCAAACTAGACTATGTGTACAATGCGGTGAGAACTACAAAGGCTGCTGTAGATGTCCCTTTGATCGGTTTTACAGGTAGCCCATGGACTTTGGCTGCCTATATGGTAGAGGGAGCTGGCTCTAAGCAGTTTAACAAACTTAGAAAAATGATGTACGCAAATCCTACGCTAATGCACAAGCTACTACAAAAGCTTGCAGATATTACGGTTGTGTATTTGCTAGAGCAAGTAAAAGCAGGTGCTGATACGCTGATGATATTTGATACTTGGGGCGGGATACTTCCACAAGGCAAATATACTGACTTTTCATTGACATATATGAACCACATCGCAAAAGGTGTAAAAGCTGTATTGCCAAATATGCCTGTGATGTTTTTTACTAAAGGTGGGTCAAACTTCTATGGTGAGTATGCAGACGCTAGCTGTGATGGTGTGGGAGTAGACTGGAGTGTGTCGCTGGAGCAAGCTCGTAAGCGATTAGGCAATGGCAAGGTTATCCAAGGTAATTTTGATCCGGCATTTTTATACGGAAGTCACGCAAGCATTCGCACAAAGGTCAAAGAGAATATGCAGTTCATCCAAGGAGATAAGCTAAATAACTACATAGTGAATTTAGGTCATGGTATTTATCCAGATATAGATCCGGATAATGTGAAAGCTATGGTTGATGCTATTAGAGAGTTTAGTTGATAACTGATTTTTGTGAGTAACATCAGTTAATAAGAGAAGGAATTGATTTTATACTAAGACCAGTTGCCGCGAGTATTGAACTTAAAAGAAAATAATATTAATACAGTGTCAAGTCACTTGAAAGTTATATGTATGGATTCTAATCACGAGAATATGATTAATGAAACATCTGTTATATTAAAACATTTACTCAAATATGTGAGAGCAAGTAAAAACGACTAATTGTCGTCTAATAGATAGCACAGTCTGCTGTCCATCTTAGGTTTTTTTTGATTTCTTCTGTATGGTTCCTATGGTTACTTGTACTGAGCAGAGTTGAAATAAACCATAGAAATATGGTGATGATAAAAGTATATTTTATAAGTCAGCCTGCAATCATCTTAATATAAATTCGGCGTTTTCAAGCGGTTTGTGTATAATAGTCACATAAAGTTTTTATAATAATTGAGTTTTTAAATATGAGATTTGTTGATGAAGTAGTTATTAAGCTACAAGCTGGTAAAGGTGGTAATGGTTGCGTAAGTTTTCGTAGGGAGAAATATGTACCTTTTGGTGGACCAGATGGCGGTGATGGCGGTCATGGTGGTAGTATTTACCTGCAAGCTGATGAAAATATAAACACACTTATAGATTATCGTTACAAGCGAGAGTATTATGCTCAAAATGGTCAAAGTGGTATGGGTGGCAATCGTTATGGTAAAGCTGGCGAAGATTTGTTTTTGATAGTTCCAATTGGTACAAGTATATTTGATCTTGAGACTGATAAAAAAGTCGGCGAAGTACTAAAAGATGGTGAAACATACCTAATTGCCGAAGGTGGTAAAAGAGGTATTGGTAATACACATTTTAAGAGTAGTACTAGTCAAGCTCCTCGTAAATTCACACTTGGTGATGAGGGTGCGTATAGCGAAGTTCGTCTAGAGCTTAACTTGCTTGCAGATGTAGCATTGCTAGGTTTGCCAAACGCTGGTAAATCTACGCTAATCCGTGCGGTATCGGCAGCAGTACCTAAAGTAGCGGACTATCCGTTTACAACTATGTATCCACACTTGGGAGTTGTAAAGGTTGGTGTAGATAGTTTTGTTATGGCTGATATTCCTGGAGTGATTGAAGGTGCAGCTGAAGGTGCAGGGCTTGGGTTGAGATTCTTAAAGCACCTTACGCGTGCAAGATGTGTGTTACATATAGTTGATATATGTCCATTTGATGAATCTGATCCTGTTGAAAATTATTTTGCAGTAGAAAAAGAATTAGAAAAATATAGTGAAGCTTTATATGCTATGCCTAGATTTTTAGTAATAAATAAAATAGATCTACTTTCCGATAATGTTGATGAGAAGTGTACAGAATTTGTCAAAAAAGTTGGTTATACTGATAAATATTTTTTAATTTCTGCTGCTATGAGACAAAATACTGAAATGCTGGCTAAAAATTTAAATGAGTTTTTGAATAGAGAAGATTAACCAATGAAGTTAAGAAATCTAATATTTGGATCACCGATACCTACTGCAAAGCAAGAAGAGCAAAAAATAGGACTATTTTCTGGTTTTGCGATTTTATCATCAAATGCACTTTCTTCTGTTTCTTATGCTACAAGTGAAATATTTATAGTGCTTGGAATTGCTGGAACGGCAGCTATAGCACAGTACTCTATTGGTGTAGCAATAATGGTTGTTTTGTTGATTTTATTGATGGGATTTTCTTATTCACAGGTGATCAAGGCTCATCCTGAGGGTGGTGGATCATACTCTATAGTCAAAAGTAATTTTAATGAGAAGATGGTGCTACTAACATCAGCCTCTTTGATTATCGACTATGTTTTGACTGTGGCAGTATCGGTCTCTATGGCGTCGACGGCAGTCAGTTCAGCATTTCCTGTATTGGAGAATTATATTGTTGAGATGGCACTAGCATTACTTGTATTTCTGATGGTAATAAACTTACGAGGAGTGCGATCTACTGCTAGAATATTTGCTTTGCCTACATATATGTTTATCGTGTCGATAGTTCTACTTATCATCGTAGGTCTTTACAAGTACCATACGGGACATTTGGAGCCATTTGTATATAGTGAAGAGCACCTTAAATATATGAAGAGTTCTATGGGTGTGCTAACGCTAACACTTGTGCTTAGAGCTTTTTCTTCGGGTAGTGCGGCTTTAACGGGTATTGAATCTTATGCAAATGGGGTGTCGTCATTTAAAGCTCCGATGATGAAAAAAGCTTTGCTAGGCTTGATGCTTATGACAGTGTTTTCAATGATAATGTTTGCGGGAGTGACATTTATTGCGACGCAAACGAAGATTTTTCCAGATTTTTCTGAAAGTGTGCTTTCTCAGCTTGGGCATCAGGTTCTAGGTAGTGGAGTGGCTTATTATTTTCTACAAGCATCAACTTGCTTGATACTGTTGATGGCAGCAAATACTTGCTTTACAGGCTTTCCAACACTAGCTTCTATAATGAGTAAAGATGGCTACCTACCCGAACAATTGCAGCGTGTAGGCGATAGACTGGCATTTAGGAATGGTATTATAATGTTGACGCTATTATCAGCGGTGATGATTATTATGTTTGAGGCTCAAGTTAGTAAGCTTATTCCTTTGTATGCTTTTGGAGTGTTTATAGCATTTACTCTCTGTCAAGCGGGACTTGTAAAACACTGGTATAAAAGCAAAAGGCTGTATAAAAGCTGGGGTATACGAGCGTTTGTAAATGCTATAGGATGTATAGCTACATTTATAGTTTTGTTGACGATTGTTGAGAGTAAATTTTTTGAGGGAGTATGGATTGTAATTATCGCAATAGCTTTAATTATGTACGGACTTTTTAGAATAAATAGGCACTATACTCGTAGAGAAAGGTGTTTGTCATTGAGTGTAGATGAAGCTATAGTCAACAGTTGTGTGCATGAGAAAGTTAAGCCTAAAATCATACTACTTGTATCTCGTATTCATAGGGGAACAATAGAGGCATTGCAATTAGCTAGAAATATTTCGGATGATATTATACCTGTATTTGTTTCAGCTGATGAGAATAAAATAGCTAAAATCAAATTACAATGGAAAGAGTTGGATTTTAAAGAAAAGCTTCTAATTTTGCGACCTGTTTATAATTCATTTATAACGCCAGTAATTCAGATTTTGCATAAAAATGATCTCCGAGATTCAGAAAGAGGCTATTCTGTAGTGGTTATACCAGAAGTTGTGAATACCAAGTGGTGGCATTTTTTCTTGCATAATCAAAATTCAAAAATGCTCAAACTTGCTATAGCAGCGATGGATAAAAAGGATGAGAAAACTGCCTCAAGAGTGGTTATATCTGTACCTTATAAGGCTGAATAAATGTCTTTTCTAAGAGATATTTTGCTAATCTTAAAACCTTTTTTTCAAAATAATTCAACTATAAAGATCGTGCTGGGACTAGCATTTTGTATAATGCTAGAGTTTTTTAATGTGGGGTTGAGTGTATATCTAAACTATTGGAATGTTGATTTTTATAATTCTCTGCAAGACTACAACCAAGATTTACTAATAACTCAATTGGTAAAATTTATATTTATAGTGTTTTTTATGCTAGCCAATAGTTTTTTGTTATATTCAGTTAGTCAAGTTTTTGTGATAAAGATACGAGCGTATCTTACTAATTTCTATACTAAAAGATGGTTGTATTCGCATGCGTATCTCAATGAAACAGATGAGTATGATAATCCTGATGAGAGAATAAGTAATGATATAAAACAGTTTGTAATGGTTTTGAAAGCATTGTTTTTAGGTTTTGTGGGGAGTATTTTAACTTTTAGTCTTTTCTCTTGGGTACTTTGGCATCTTTCCGGTAGCTTTAGTGTTGTGATGTATGGTTTTACTTTTAGCATACATGGGTATTTGTTTTGGTTGGCAATATTTTTGGCTTTAGTAAATATCTATCTTGTAATAAAAGTTGGTAAGCCATTGCGTCAGCTTGTATATGATAAGCAAAAATATGAAGCAGAATTTAGGTATGGTCTAGCAAAAGTTAGAAGTAATAAACACGCTATTTGTGATGGCAGCCTTGAGAATAATATACTTTCAAAGCAGTTTGAAAAATTTTCTTTAATAGTTGGTAATTTTTATCAGTTAACTTTTAGAGAGATAAAAATAAATGTAGTAACAGGACTTTTTGCTCAGATTTATGGAGTTATAGGGATATTTTTATCGTTACCTCGCTACTTTGCAAGGGCGGTAAGTTTTGGGCAAATCATGCAGATAAACGCAGCTTTTTTGAAAGTTGTATCTCCGCTATTATTTTTTGTATATAGCTATGATCAAGTGGCTGAGTTAAAAGCTAATGTAAAGCGCTTGCTTGAGCTTAATAGTCAAATTGAGGATGCTAATAATAAGGTTGTGTGTTGTATAGATTTCGCTCAAAAAGAGCTTTTAAAAGTTGATGAGTTAGTTGTTTATAATGGTAGCGTACCATTGTTTCAAAGAGTGAGCTTTGGACTTTTTTCTAATGAGAGCATCTTGATAAAAGGCTGTGTAGGCTCGGGTAAGTCGACATTACTACAGGTGCTAAAAGGTAATGTCAAAAAAGTTGAGGGTTCTATAAAATATCACAGACAACCTAAAATTTTGTTTTTGAGTCATAAACCATATTTTATGAAAGATGATTTTAAGCGAGCTGTTTTTAGCTCAAATTTATGTGCAATTCCTAGTGACGATGATTTTATTGTAATTTTAAAATCCCTTAGTTTGGAGCATCTGACTAAGTTTATAGGTAAGGTTTTTGATTGGAATAGTCTACTTTCAGCAGGTGAGCAGCAGGCACTGAATTTTTGTAGGCTTTATGTTGGTGATTATGATTTGGTAATTCTTGATGAAGCGACTTCTAATATACCTTATGAGCTTGTAGAAAAAGTCTATGGATTGCTTAAAATGAAAGGTATTAGTTATATAAGTTCGGGGCATTCAAAGGATTTAGAGAAACATCATAAAAAAGAGATTTGCTTGGTTTTGTGATGCAAATTTAGAGGAGCACTTTAATTAACTGATGTTACGCACTTTGATACATATTTACTGTAGGGACAGCAAAGGTGTTGAGCTGTCTATTTTCTATGGTTCCTACGGTCACTTGTGCTGAGCACATTCGACTACGCTCAGTGACCACGGAGTCGAAGTAAGCCGTAGGAAGACAGTGATGATTTGTTATTATGCGTAGGGACAAGTGGAGACTTGTCCACTATAAAAGAGATGTTTGTTTAGAAAAAAGCTAAAGTGCGTAATATCAGTTAATTAATCATCAAATGGACGGCAATACTAGCAAAATAACCAATAGCAATTGCCCAAGTCCATTTTAAATGGCTTGCAAATGTATACTTACCCTTTGCTTTACCAAGTACAGCAACACCAGCAGCTGAGCCAACAGCTAGTAAGCTTCCACCTACACCGCCAGTAAGAGTTATAAGTAACCATTGCGTGTGGGTCATTTCGGGATGCATACTAAGGACAGCAAACATTACTGGGATATTGTCAATTATGGCAGATAAAATACCAATTATTGTGTTTGCTTGAGTATGAGCATCGAATATGCTAGGAGCTATAGACTGCATGTCAATATAGATGTATTGGGACGCTATACCCAGAAAACCTAGTGTAGCTAAACCCTGCACGGAAACAAGTATTCCA
>Ga0307934_1001658_pt1 | contig 13128 bp, 7 predicted proteins | sample OrgLakmetageno90_FD_201838 | JGI IMG/M metagenome (GOLD analysis project Ga0307934, IMG submission 201838) | Saline water microbial communities from Organic Lake, Antarctica - #90 | ecosystem: Environmental > Aquatic > Non-marine Saline and Alkaline > Saline | place: Antarctica: Organic Lake... | reverse complement strand
CGGTAAACTCGTCAAACGTCCGGGTATGAACCCGGGTGCGAAACGGCACCATCTTTTTCTGGGTTAATTGTGTTGCAAGCAGCTCATGGTCATAAGTCGGAGTCGGGTGGGGTTTGCCTTCTCCCTTGCGGGTGATATCGCGCCGACCACCGGCGCTGGCGCCGATTCGCGGCTGGGCAAACAATTGTGGAATATCAATACCCAGACCATGAACCAGCTTATTGACCGCGCTGAAGGTCGGTGATATCTGCTCGTTCTCAATTTTCGACAGAGTCGACCTTGCCAGCCCAGTGCGCTTACTCGCCTCTTCCAGAGTCAGATTCTGACTCAAACGAATGGCCCGGACACGCTGACCCAACTGCAACGGTTCAAGTGTCGCTTCCGTTGCACTTTTGCGTGCAACACGCATGGCGGCAGTTTCACCCTCACCGGTCGATGCGTGTTTGAGAAAATGGGGTTCGTCTGACATGCGTAATAGAGCTCGCTATAATTAACGGATACTAACGGAGTATCGCACAGCCACCAGGGGCTGGAAACGATGCGAGCAGGATATGCACCAAAAGTTTCCTATAAGAAATCTTTGTTGTAATCACGAAATTCCATTGATACCATTTGAGTCTAAATAAATGGGCAACCCCGATACTGAGGATTCCAGACCTGAACCGGCGCACGCGCCGGTTTCGTGTCTCTGGACTTGCCGAACCTGACTTGCAGATCAACTTCCCGAGGACATTCCGATGACCACCATCCCGACTGAATTGAGATACGCCAGCAGCCATGAATGGGTCCGCGACAACGGCGATGGAACGGTCACAGTCGGCATCACTGACCATGCTCAGACACAGCTCGGTGACGTGGTATTTGTGGAATTGCCCGACGTCGGTCAGGAATTGAATGCTGGCGGCGAATGCGCGGTGATCGAATCGGTAAAAGCCGCCAGCGATATTTACAGCCCCATCTCAGGCACCGTCACCGCGGTGAACGAACAATTGGAAGATGCGCCAGAATCGATCAATGAAGCCTGCTACTCAGACGGATGGATATTCACTCTGACGCCCGGCGACGATACCGAGCTGGACGCCTTGCTTAACGCTGACCAGTATCTTGCCAGCACAACTGCAACAGACAACACCTGAGGCACCGCCATGAACGCCAAGCTGCCACTCACTCGAAAGCCCCTTGCCCAGCTGGTTGGTGCCAGCTTTACCCAGCGCCATATCGGACCAGATGGCGTTGAACAGGTCGCCATGCTCAATACGCTGGGCCTGACTCAAACCAGTGAACTGATCGATCAGACCGTACCCGGAGCCATTCGCCTGCAACGCCCTCTGGCCGTCGAACCCGGCTTGAGCGAAGTCGCCGCTCTGGCGGAACTGAAGCAGATCGCCAGCCAGAATCAGATATTTCGCTCCCATATTGGTCAGGGCTATTACAACACCGAATTACCCGCGGTGATTGTGCGTAACGTTTTGGAAAACCCGGCCTGGTATACCGCCTATACACCCTATCAACCTGAAATTTCGCAGGGCCGCCTGGAATCCCTGCTTAATTTTCAGCAGATCGTCATGGATCTGACCGGTCTGGATCTGGCGAATGCGTCGCTGCTTGATGAAGCTACAGCCGCCGCAGAAGCCATGGCCCTGTGTCATCGCGCCAACCGCCGCTGCAAAAGCAATGTTTTCTTTGTAGCCGACGATGTGCATCCGCAAACCCTGGCCGTGCTGAAGACCCGTGCGGAACATTTCGGTTTTGAACTGGTCGTAGCACCAGCCGATCGCATCAATGATCACACGCCATTTGGCGCACTGTTTCAGTACCCGGGAACCGACGGTCGCATCAATGATCTTGCCAGCCTGATCTCCAGCGCCAAATCTCAAGGTGCCATGGTGGCCGTAGCCAGTGACCTGCTGGCGTTGATGTTGCTCAAATCACCCGGCCAGCTCGGTGCCGACATTGTGCTCGGTTCGGCTCAGCGCTTTGGCGTGCCCATGGGTTACGGCGGTCCGCACGCCGCCTTCTTTGCCGCCCGCGAAGACCTGAAACGTCAGGTACCGGGACGTATTATCGGAGTATCGGTTGATTCACGAGGCAACACCGCCCTGCGTATGGCCATGCAAACCCGGGAACAGCACATTCGCCGCGATAAGGCCACCTCCAACATCTGCACTGCGCAGGCGCTGCTCGCTAACCTGGCGGCGTTTTATGCGGTTTATCACGGGCCTGATGGTTTGAAGACCATCGCCGAACGAGTGCATCGTCTTACCTGCATACTGGCCCTGGGCTTACAGCACCATGGCATTGAAGTAGCGTCACACTTTTTCGATACCCTAACCCTGAGTGGCTTCGACGCCAGTGTGCACGACCGGGCCCGCGACACAGCCATTAATCTGCGTGCCTTCAGCGATGGTCGAATCGGCATCAGCCTGGACGAAACCAGCTGCGAAGCTGACCTGCTCGATCTGTTCAGCATTCTGCTAGGTGACGAGCATAATCTGGATATTGTTGATCTTGATGCCCTGCTACTGGCCGATACTACCTTGGGTATTGATCCGGCTCAGCGGCGCACCGATGCAGTACTAACCCACCCGGTGTTCAACCGCTACCACAGCGAAACCGAGATGCTGCGTTACATTCGTTCGCTTGAAAACAAAGACTACTCCCTGGTTCACGGCATGATTCCACTCGGCTCCTGCACCATGAAGCTGAACGCCACCGCCGAGATGATCCCGGTTACCTGGCCCGAATTCGCCAACCTGCACCCCTTTGCTCCAGCCGATCAGGCCCGGGGCTATGCCAGATTACTGGCGGACCTGGAGCGTGATCTGGCGGAAATAACCGGTTATGACGCCATCTCTTTACAGCCCAACTCGGGTGCCCAGGGTGAATACGCTGGCCTGTTGGCGATCCGTCGCTATCAACAGGCCAGCGGTGAAGGTCAGCGCTCAGTGTGTCTGATACCCGCCTCGGCACATGGCACCAATCCGGCGTCAGCCGCGATGATGAGCATGAAAGTGGTGATCGTTAACTGCGATGCAGCCGGCAATGTCGATCTGGATGACCTGCGTGCCAAGGCAGCAGCGGCCGGCAACACTCTGTCTGCCTGTATGATCACCTATCCGTCAACCCACGGTGTGTTCGAAGAAGGTGTACGTGAACTGTGCGATATCGTTCATGAATTTGGCGGTCAGGTATACCTTGACGGCGCTAACCTGAATGCCCAGGTCGGCCTGACCCAGCCCGGCTATATCGGCTCAGACGTTTCACACCTGAACCTGCACAAGACCTTTGCCATACCGCACGGCGGCGGCGGACCGGGCATGGGACCGATCGGGGTTAAAGCGCATCTGGCTCCTTATCTTCCGGGTCACTGCGAAACCGAAGGCGGCGGGTCGGTGTCTGCTGCGCCTTACGGCTCGGCCGGTATCCTGCCGATTACCTGGATGTACAACCGGATGCTGGGTCGCGACGGGCTGCGTCAGTCATCGGAAGTTGCCATTCTGAGCGCCAACTACATTGCTGAACGGCTGAAAAACGACTACCCGGTGCTCTACCGGGGTCGCAATGGTCGGGTTGCTCACGAATGCATTCTGGATATTCGTCCATTGAAGGCAGAAACTGGCATTACCGAGGAAGACATCGCCAAGCGCCTGATGGACTATGGCTTTCACGCGCCGACGATGAGTTTTCCGGTTCCGGGCACTCTGATGATCGAACCGACCGAGTCTGAATCCCTGGCCGAGCTGGACCGTTTTATAGAAGCCATGCAGGGCATTCGTGCCGAAATCGAGCAGGTCAAAAACGGCCAGTACAGCGAAGAGCAGAGCCCACTGCGTCAGGCACCGCATACTCAAATGGACCTGATCGGCGACTGGGACCGGCCATACAGCCGAGAACAGGCCGTATTCCCGACTGCGGCCACTCGTGCTGCCAAGTTCTGGCCCTCGGTTAACCGGGTTGACAACGTACACGGCGACCGCAACTTCATGTGCAGTTGCCCAGACATAGAAAGTTACCGGACTATTTAACCGGTAATCAACGACTGACCAGTCGCCGATTTCGCCAGAACATCCAGACTCTGGTAGCAGGCAAAAATATCGGGCTGCTAATGCAGCCCTGCATTTTCGGTGCTATATTGACAAAGAATTATTGGTTGTTGTAGTGCCATATGTTGTTTCATGTCTGAACCTTCATCCCGCCTGACAGGACGGCTGAAAAAGCCAAATCCTGATTCATCCGAATTATTTCTGGTGGTCTCCCGTGCGGCAAAACATCTGATACATTCCCGTGGCTGGCGGTTTGGTATTGCCGATTTTTTAACGGCCCTAGGTACCGCCACTGAATCAAACCGGACCTGGATGTTCGAAGTAGTAGATCAGGCCCCCAGCCACTACACCACTAATTTCCTCTATGAATGGAGCTCGGCTCCCGAATACTCTATACTCAACGACCCACTATTTCACCACAGGCGTGTGGATGCTAACTCTGATGACGCACGAGCCTTCTATCAGGCCCGCCTCAACGGCGAGATTCTACAAAACCATATCTCCAGTGCAGGCCCTTTCCTGAAACAAGAGTTTGAGTGTCAGAACATTCAGTCAATGCTGACCATTCCTATTATGGTCGACGGGGTCTGGTGGGGCATTCTCGGCTTTGACGATTGCGACGCGCCAAGGGACTATTCCGATAGTATGGTGGCTGCCCTGGAAATTGCGGCAACACTGATTACCAATGGAATCTTGCGCGAACGCCTGGAATGGGAGGTCAATCACGACCACCTGACCGGGCTGCACAACCGTCGAGCGCTCATTCAACGCATTGAGCGTTCGCTGGAATACTCGCAGACACGCGGATCACTGATCATCATCGATCTCGATAACTTTAAGCGCATTAACGATACGCTGGGCCATCAGGCTGGAGATGCCGTACTAAAGTCAGTAGCTGCATTGCTAAAGGCCGCACTACCCAGACATGCTACCCTGTCGCGTTTTGGCGGTGAAGAATTCGCCCTCTGGCTTGCCGAAGACGGACCGACGGCGTGTTCGCTGGCGGAGTCGCTGCGCCAGATGTTGCAAGACCACCGCGCCGAATGGAAGGAAAACGATCTGGCCATTTGCGCCAGCTTTGGCGTTGCCCAGATGCGACCGGGCAAACGCCAGGAGTCTACTCAGCTACTGTTCGACAAAGTGTTTGCCCGGGCCGACCGTGCTTTGTTCAAGGCCAAAGCCGACGGACGCAACCGGGTGGTTTATACCGACTGATTATTGAGGAATGACGCTGTTGCGCAACGAACTAGCGCTTAAACCGATTCACCAGCTCATCCAGCTCCTGCGCTACCTTGTGAACCTGACCGATGCGCTCTGCGGCATGTGTCGACAGATCAGAGTTGTTGGACGCCAGGTTCGAGATCGTGACAATTTGCTGGTTAATCTGCTCCGAAACCTGAGCCTGCTCTTCTACCGCAGCTGCCATTTCCTGAGACATTTCAGCAATGCCATTCACCGACCGAGCGATGCCGCTCAGTTTGTCAGATGATATTTTTACCTGTTTTAGCCCCTCTTCTGCATCTTTCTGACCCTCATCGGCAACGGTAATCGCCTGCTTGGCCCGATTTTTCAGCTCGGCAATGATCGAATGTATTTCCTTGGTCGAACCCTGGGTGCGCTGTGCAAGTTGTCGTACTTCATCGGCTACCACCGCAAACCCCCGTCCCGACTCGCCAGCACGGGCGGCTTCTATTGCAGCGTTCAAGGCAAGCAGATTGGTTTGCTCGGCAATTTGTTCGATGATTTGCGCGGCGCCCATGATTGTTTCGGTTTGAGTTGACAGATCACCAACCGCCTGACTGATCGCATCTACCTTGGTTTTCAGTTGTTCGATGGCCTGGTGTGTCTTGTGAGAAACCGACTCGCCTTCTTTGGCCAGCCCACTGGCTTCTTCGGCTTTAACCGCTGTTTGTTGAACGTGATTCGACACTTCATTGATCGTCGCGGTCATCTCGTTCATCGCGGCGGCAACCTGGTCTGACTCGGCTTGCTGCTTGAGCATTTCAGACTGTGCTTCGGTTGCCATATTCAGTGCGTCGGAGGCATCCCGGCTGGCCCGAATAGAGGCGTCCTGGATACGGGTTAATACTGTGTCCAGGTGAGCCTGCTCACTCATGATTGCGACTTTCAACTGGCCCAGATCCTGTGCATCGTCGGTATAGCTTTTGACCGCCAGACGGTGCTTAAACGCCTGGCCCAACAAATTATTAAGCCCAGTCATAAGCGCTTGCCGAGTGCTGAACCACCAGGCAGAAAGTCCCATTAAAGAGAGCAGCAAAAGGCCGAATGCTATGGTTGTCTGGTCGGTGGCGAACAGCCAAAGCGAGACCAGTACCACGGCGGCTGTAGCCATTATTTGAAGGGGCGGAAGTGGTGCCGCTGACTTGAAGCCGGATTCCTTAATACGGGCATATAGTTTTGCCGCACGTTGAATGTCACTGCGTTCGGGCACGCGTCGAACCGACTCGTAACCAATCACCGTGCCATTATCGGTCACCGGTGTGATATAGGCGTTTACCCAGTAGTAGTCACCGTTCTTGCACCGGTTTTTGACCAGCCCCATCCATGGCTTGTTGGCTTGTAAATGCGACCACATTACCTCGTAGGCTTCCGACGGCATGTCCGGGTGACGAATAATATTGTGAGGCTGCCCTACTAATTCCTCACGGGTGAAACCGCTCACACGAGCAAAGGCATCATTGCAGTGCTTGATTTTACCTTTAAGGTCAGTGGAGGAGATGAGTTTTTCGTCTTCGGAAAACGTAATTTCACGATCAGTGACCGGTTGATTGTTTCTCACAGCATGCTCCATTGATTCATTGGGGTTGTACGCTATCGGTTTCAGAACCTGAACAAAGGTCATACTGACGCCGACTACGGGCATAAACACACTCAAAATTTGCTGGCCAACCATCTGTGTATCTATCTGGAGAGACTGAAATGGTTGGTCTACAACCGGTTCTCCACGATAGAACAGGATTTAATGGTCGTTACTTAACAGAGGTATCGGCGCAGCTCGGAAGATCTTTATCAATCTGAGGTTATACAGCCACTCTTGGCAACGAACTTCCAGAGTGACAGTTCATTTATCCTCAAAGGCAAGCATAGGTATAGAGCACAGTACTGAAATAGGCAAAGATACCGGGCCAACACAGTGAATAACAAAAAACCACGACTCAAATCGCTCTCAGAAGGATCGGAACGAGAGGGTGGGATATGATCGTTGCATGCATACGACAGATAGCAGAGCGACCTTAATCGCTCCGCAACCTGGCCTGAGATCAGGCGGTAGTTGTACTGCGCGGACGTGAAGGTCTTGGCTTGCGACGCACTGTCGGCTTGTTAGCCGGCGCGTCTGAGCGGCGATCATTGCGCTCGCCTGACGGGCGGCCCTGACCACTGCGCGCTGCTTGTGGCCGCTTCGGCCGTGAGCTGTTGTTCGGGCGCGCACTGCTCGCACGACCTTCAGGGACCCGCTGGTCCGGCTCGAAGCCTTCAACCTCTGTACGCTCGATTCGCTGGCTGGTCAGCTTCTCGATACCTGCCAGGAAATCGGCTTCATCGGCACTGACCAGTGAAATCGCCTTGCCTGAAGCGCCAGCACGGCCGGTGCGACCAATGCGGTGCACATAATCTTCGGCGATGTTGGGCAGGTCAAAGTTTACCACCTGCGGCAATTGGTCGATGTCCAGACCACGAGCAGCGATGTCGGTAGCGACCAGAATACTGACTTTTCCGGCTTTAAAATTGGCCAGCGCCTTGGTCCGCGCACCCTGGCTCTTGTTGCCATGAATCGCAGCGGCGCCAATTTTATTCTTTTCCAGAAACTCGGTCAGTTTGTTGGCCCCGTGCTTGGTGCGGGTAAACACCAGCGCCTGCTTCCAGGCGCCGTCATGGATCAGCTTGGCCAGCAGGGCTGGCTTGCGCTTTTTGTCAACCGTATGCACCAGTTGAGACACCGTGGTTGCCGCCGTGTTGCGCGGTGAAACGGAGATTTCGACCGGATCATTTACCAAGCCTTTGGCCAGGGCGCGAATTTCCGGAGAAAAGGTCGCCGAAAACAACAGGTTCTGGCGCTCTTTGGGCAGCACCGCCAGAATCTTTTTGATGTCGTTGATAAAGCCCATGTCGAGCATACGATCGGCTTCATCCAGCACCAGCACTTCCAATTGTTTGAAGTTCACGGCTCTTTGGTTAAACAGATCCAGTAGACGACCGGGAGTGGCGACCAGAACATCGGCGCCTTTGCGCAGAGCCATCATCTGTGGGTTAATTTTGACGCCCCCAAAAACCACCGTTGAGCTCACCTTAAGGTGTCGGCCATAGGTCACCACACTTTCATGGATCTGGGCGGCCAGTTCACGGGTCGGGGTCAGGATCAGTGCGCGGGTACCGTTGCTACGTGCGGGCTCGCCATCGGCAAGACGTTGCAACAGAGGCAGGGTAAAACCCGCGGTTTTGCCGGTGCCGGTCTGGGCAGCGGCCATCACGTCACGGCCGGACAGTACGGCGGGTATCGCCTGGGCTTGTATGGGTGACGGTGTATCGTAGCCTTGGTCAGCCACAGCTTTTTGCAGTGGCAATGACAGGCCGAGTGAGGCAAAGCTCATAGTTCGGAGGTTCTCTATTTAAAGGCAAAGATGGGTGACCCATCCTTTTAACAGGCAGGTCGCGACGCGCGTTTTCGAGCGGCGCTGCATCTTACAGGAAGGTGGCCTCAAACGCCATGGCTGCCGAATGATTAGACAGCAAGAGTTGTAACGCCAGCCAAACGCCTGTTTGCGCCACGGACACATCAGGACCGGTGAGCAAGGCTTAGAGTATCATTACATCATCTCTGGATTGTTTAAAACGCACAATACCTGCACCAATAATCAGCCATCAAAAGCCCGAATCACCTCCTGTGGAATGGGCCTGGATTTGATCTTATCGGCATCTTCTGGATCACGCCCGACCCAGACCCGGGTCTCAAATCCTTCAACCGCCACAGCATCGCCTTTAAGAATACGGTGATGAACATCAAAGCTGCTGCGTCGGAATTCAGTAATTGACGATTCGATCATTACGTCTTCACCGAAATGCGACGGCACATAGAATTTCGAGCGGGTGTCGACCATCGGAATTCCAACAATGTTGAACCGTTTAAGCATGTCGAACTTTGGGAAACCGGCCTTGGCAAAGAGTTTGCCGGTACAGGCATCGAAATAGGCAAAGTATCGCGGGTAAAACACGATGCCAGCCGGATCGCAATCACCCCATTCGATGGTTTGTGTATGACGGTTGATGAGCATAGAGATGATCCTTATTCGGTCAGCTTGATAACAGCAGAGGAAGGCGTTGACTGATACAACTCTTCGACCAGCTGCGCGCGATTTTCCAGAACGGCACGCTGGTTTATGGAACCCTTATCGGTAATTTCGTGGGCATCCAGACGCGGCAAGTCAGTAAGCAGAGTCAATCGGTCAACTCGGTTTGAACTGCCAGTACTGCTGGTTTTGAGATCACGCAACAGCTGTTCGAAACGCTCGATCACAGCCGGGTGACTCACCACATCGGTGACCTCTGCATCGGACGGCAGCCCAGCCAGAATCCGACACTGTTCCCGCTCAGGAAACACCATCGCTGATACAAACGCCTGATCTAGGCCGGCAATGACGACATCCTGAACGACAGGGGCACCGGCCTCGATAATGCGAGCACGCAACGGCCCCACGCTGACCCAGGTTCCCGTGTTGAGTTTGAAGTCTTCCGAGATACGGCCATCGAATTTCATGCCGCGCTGCGGCTTACTCGGGTCGATAAACTTGGCCGCGTCACCGAGGCAATAGAAGCCTTCCTCGTCAAATACCTTGGCGTTAACTTCCGGCTGCCGCCAGTAGCCCGGCATCACGTTAGGGCCTTTAACCCGACATTCGAGTTTTCCGCCATTGGGCACCAGCTTCACGCTAACACCGAGCGCAGGCAGGCCGATTACACCGGACTGTGATTCTTCGAGTGAGGCAAACATGGCCGACGGTGCTGTCTCTGTCGCACCAAGACCCGTCAGCATGCCGACCTTCGCACCAACAGACTTAATGGCCAGGTCGTCGAGTTTATCCCACACATGCTGGGCAAGGCCGGCACCGGCAAAGAACATGAGATTCAGGTCACGAAAGAACCGGTCGCGCAGGGCATCGTCCTGTTCCAGTCGGTCTGCCATTAATTCAAAGCCCTTGGGCACATTGAAATAGACTGTCGGTGAAATTTCCTGCAGGTTGCATATCGTACGCTCGAACAGAGCCGGTGTTGGTTTACCATCGTCAATGTACAGCGTGCCACCGTTGTACAACACAATGCCGACGTTGTGATTGCCACCAAAGGTGTGGTTCCAGGGTAACCAGTCGAGCAACACGGGTGGTGTCACTTTCAGAAAGGGCATGACAGCGGCCAGCATTTCCTGGTTCGATGCCAGCATCCGGTTGGTGTTGATGACACCCTTGGGCATACCGGTAGAGCCAGAGGTAAACAAGAACTTGGCAATGGTATCCGGCGTCAATGCAGAGTGTGCCTGATCAACCGCGTCGGTCACCGGCGTCGACACAAGGCTGTTGAACGTTCGCGCAGCACCGGTAAAGCCTGTCGCATTCAGCGCTATGACTTCCGCATCGTCTGCCGCAATGGCACTGAGCGCTTCGCCATAATTACTGGTGTTATCGACAAAAAAGGCGCCAGGTGTCAGCAACTCACAGATGTATTTGGCCTTGCCAAAATCCTTGCTGATCAGGCAATAAGCGGGCGATAGCGGCGCATAGGGAATACCCACATACATGGCCGCCAGTGCCAGCAGCAAATGCTCAGTACTGTTGCCACTCAAGATAGCCAGCGGACGCTCCGGCCTCAGGTTCATGTCAAGCAACGCCTGAGACAATGAACGAACCCGGTTCAGCGTGTCACGGTAGGTGACGCTTTCCCATTCGCCACCTGCATTGCGTTGTGCCACAAACACCCGGTCCGGTGCAACGCTGGCCCAGTGATCGAGTCGCTCAATCAGGGTATCGGGGTAGTTCGGCAGTTGTTCCACTACTTCCAGCAACTGCGTACCATCCGTCCGCTGTGTCAGCTTTGCCGTCGACTGACCGATTTCTACATCGCGGTAACCTGTTGCCATTTACACACCTTCTTGTTTTATGTCACCTGGCTGCTTTCATTTCGAGCCATTGTGGTTACTGTGGTTTACGTTGACTTTTTATTCGATGGCATTGGTTCGGGTTGCAGGCCCGCTTCACTTCGTATCTTTGTGGAGGCACATCCCTGCGCCGCCAACCGGCGAGCGGGAGTCCTGCCCGCTACTGCCTGAAACGCCCCTGCAACCCTGTGTTAATTGCCGCCTTTAACTGCTTAAAACCTTTACACCAAAAACCAGTAGATCGAACTGAGAAATCAGTGTGTTCTCTTTTAGTTCGTGCAAAGCAACCACCTTCACCAATTGCTCAAGTATCGGAGTTTGTACCAACGCAAGTGCCAGCCACCGGGTAGGTCTACCCGGTGGCTGGCACGAACTCTACGCATCGAAGCCAAACCAGGCTCCGGTACTTGAGAAATTTCCCAATGCGTTAGCCAAACTCATACTCACGAACGCCTTTGTCCGCATGCTGGACCCGATCCAGATGTACCCGAATTTCAGGCAGTTGGTGCGCACAATAAAATGCCAGCAGTGCCTGAATATTGTTTCGGTGTTTGGGAGTTACTGTGTCGCCGTCGGCTGCCAGCACAGACAAAGCAAGTTGCCAGCCAAGGGCCAGTACGCCGGTAGCTTCCAACACCGCAACTGAAGCTGCATGCAACAGAATGGCATTACCTGACTGATGCTCCAGCAAGTCGTGAATTGTGTTTCGTAAGAAATCGATTTTTCGAGTCAGCAGTGCCCACTCGGTTGAACACTTTGAATGCTCGCTGAGTGGTTGAATCCCGGTTTTTACCCGTTCCAGCCAATCGAAAAACACCTCGCCATGGTCGCGCTGAAGTTTCCTGAACAGAAAGTCCTGCGCCTGAATACCCGTGGTGCCTTCATAAATGGTGCTGACTCGCAGGTCGCGATAAAACTGCGCAACACCGGTCTCTTCTATATAACCCATGCCGCCGAATATCTGAATCGCATCGCCGGTTAACCGGTTCGCCAGCTCGGTTATGTGTGCCTTGAAAATAGGGGTCAGTAAATCGAGTTCCTGCTGCGCCTGATGAGTGTTCGGGTGACTGCTTTCGCGGGCGCAATCGACCTGGTGGCCCAGGTGGATTCCGAGCATGCGGGCAGCAAACAGTCGACTGCGCATGCCCAGTAACAGCCGACGAATATCAGGGTGTTCGACGAGCGCGACCGGGCTTTCACCGGTTTCAACATGACGTCCCTGCCGACGCTCCTGCGACCACTCAAGTGCGGCCTGGTAAGCGCGTTCGCCAACGGCAACGCCCTGCAAGCCAACACTCAGCCGGGCTTCATTCATCATCACGAACATTACCGCCAAACCCCGGTTGGGCTTGCCGATCAGTTGGCCCCAGGCGCCCTGGTCTGCGCCCAGTTGCAGTGAACAGGTAGGGCTTCCGTTCAGGCCGAGCTTGTGTTCGATACCAGTGCAAACCACCTCGTTCGACTGCACCTCACCGTTTTCGGCATCAAGATGACTGGGCACGGCAAACAGTGAAATGCCTTTGCTACCCGCCAGCGCATCCGGCAGGCGTGCCAGGACGAGGTGCAGTTTGCGTTCGGTAAAATCGTGTTCGCCGTAAGTGATATACAGCTTCTGTCCGAATAGACGGTAGCCGCCACTTTCATCGGAAACGGCCCTGGTTTTCATCAGCCCCAGGTCAGACCCGGCGGCGGGCTCAGTCAGTGCCATGGTGGCCGTCCAGTCGCCACTGACCAGCCGTTCTCCGTATTGCGCCAGAAGAGTTTCATCCCCGCTCGCCCGCAAAGCCTCGACAGCACCTTCTGTTAATGGTTGTATCATGCTGAACGCCAGGTTGGCGCCCTGCCAGGCTTCGGTAACGGCCGTTGCCAACACTTTTGGCAAGGCCTGCCCACCCAGAGATTCCGGCAAACAGAGACCGG
>Ga0307934_1001656_pt1 | contig 13141 bp, 11 predicted proteins | sample OrgLakmetageno90_FD_201838 | JGI IMG/M metagenome (GOLD analysis project Ga0307934, IMG submission 201838) | Saline water microbial communities from Organic Lake, Antarctica - #90 | ecosystem: Environmental > Aquatic > Non-marine Saline and Alkaline > Saline | place: Antarctica: Organic Lake... | reverse complement strand
TTTGCGGGCATCGTCGTAAAACAGCTCGTAGAAATCCCCCATGCGATAAAACACCAGCTCGTTCGGGTGCTCGCCTTTGATTCTGAGGTACTGCCTCATCATAGGTGTGTGTTTTTCTTTAAGGTCGTCTGTACTCACTGATAAATCGCTCAGATAGTGACTTTAAACCACCTAAAAACAGGTGGTTATGTGATTTTTGAGTCCGTTTAGAGTCTGGCAGGGTCTGCCGAGATCTAATGTGATCTAAGTGGGTAGTATAGGTTTTAGTATAGCTTTTGGTGTAGACTAGAGGCGACGTTAGCGCGCAAGGTTGCAATTAATCAAAAGCCTACACTTATGCTGGCCAAGCCCTCATCAAGGGTGGCAATCACCCTCGTTCCGACAATCCGATGGACCAATCCATGCAGAATAACAAACACGGCAACAAGCCTCTATCGGCTCGAGCCATTGAGACAATGCGGCCGGGCGATAAAGATAAGGTCGATACTGGGGAAAACGCTGGTCTGCGTGTGACCTGCGGGTCTACTGGTGTCAGGTCATTCATCTACCGCTACCGGAGCCCTGAGACGGACAAGCTAACTCAAGTCAAGATAGGACGCTACCCTGCAGTGAGTCTGGCCGAGGCCCGTGTAGAGCTTGCTCGGATGAAAGATTTGCGACGAGGTGGTGTATGCATTCGTGCCGAAGCTCAGCGGGAACAGGCGCGTCAGATCGAAGCAGACGAGCAGGAGAAACAGGCGGCAGAGGTGGCAGCGTTTACCGTTCGCGACCTAGTTGATTTGTACTTAACTGAAGTGATCGAAGATCGAGTGATTGTAGATGACCGTTCTGGGTTGAAGCGACGCGTTCCTGGTGCTCGAAAACCCAAGGGGCAGGCTGAAACGCGGCGAACGCTTTACGGTGATGTCGTGCGCGTTCTCGGAGAACGAAGCGCGGCAGAGCTTCGGCGCAAGCATGTTGTAGATATGATTAAAGGTATTCTTGACCGTGGTGCGAACGTTCAGGCCGGAAATGTATTGCGTGAGCTCACTGCTGCATACGAGTATGCGATTGGCCTGGGCAAGTTTGATGACGACTTTGCGAATCCGGCCCTGCTGGCAAAGTCGAGCCTTAAGCAGGCTAGAGTGCGGCTTACATCTGTTCGAGGCAAGCGGGTGCTGTCTGATATGGAGTTGAAGGCAGTGCTAGCCTGGTTGCCGGGCTCTGGCTTCTCGGTGACACAGAAGAACGTTATCCGTCTTACACTCTGGACAGGGGCTCGCACGGGAGAAGTCTGCCAGGCGCGTTGGTCAGATGTAGATCTTGATCTAGCAGTTTGGCACATGCGTGATTCTAAAAACGGAGCTGAGCGGTATGTGCAGTTGCCGAGTCAAGCCGTTGCCTTTCTTCGCCAGCTCAGCTTGAGCACCAAGACCTATTTGTTTCCCTCCACGCGGACGGGCTTGCCAATTCAGCAGAAGTCGCTCACCGAAACAAAATGGTATTTGAGGAATTCTGCCAGGGCTCAAAGCGGCACCTACTTTAAGCCCGGCAAAATGTGGCTCGATAGCATTCCTGACTGGTCTCCACACGACCTGCGCCGTACCGTTCGTACGGGGTTATCCCGTCTAGGCTGCCGCAACGAGGTGGCTGAGGCAATCCTTGGGCATTCAAAGAAGGGTATTGAGGGGACGTATGATTTACACAACTATGAAGCCGAGTGCCGTGAGTGGCTGCAAAGATGGTCTGATCATCTGCAAGCTCTTGGCGGTGGGGATCAGCCCTAGCCGATGTTGTAGTCGTCCTGACAGCGCATTGATCGATCTTGCGCTTGGAGTAAGTCCAATCTCTTTTTTAAAGTGTCCGCAGTAACGGGGTTGAACCCCGTTGCAGGATTTCGTATCCCCAATATCCGGTTGTCGACCATCAGATTTTTCGATTTTGTTTTCCGTCATTCTTTGCATCACTCGGTGTAAGGTATTCGAAATTTTTAACGCAACACTCTGTTAGATTAAGATCCAATTCCATTTCCCTGATGACTTTCTCGTGCGATTCGGCTTTGCCTCCAAATTTTCCGGTTCCCGGTCCATCAATATCTCCATTGAAATTTCCGGGATAAAAGTCGAATACTTTTGATGATTTTGATTTTAGTTCATCTATAACTTTGACGATGAGGCTCTTTTTTGAAATCGGAGAGTCGGAATCTTCGACAATATAATATCTATCCCATAGATAAAGTCCGATAGATCTTCGTACATTGCTTTTATTGATTTCCCGGCGCTTTGATAAAGACCCTTCACTTAACTTCAGGCGATCCACTGAACTTGATAGTTTTTTATGCATTTCTTTTTTTGTTTGAAAGTCGTACTCGCCAAAAGCGATGGTGGGAGTAAAAATAAAACCATTGGTATAATCGCTGAGTTGATCGACTTGGAGTCGTAGTATTGACAGGGCATGGCTGATAGAGCATGTTTTTCTGTCGACGTATAACGCTATAACGTGAGATTTTGCGTCTCCGACATTTTGTTTTCCTTCCCTTTTCCATACTTGCTCGACGATCTTTTTTATATGAGATACTTTATCGTTTTTCTTTACAAATATTGCCAAGTCCCAGTTCTCATCAATTTCAGGGCGGGAGTATGTCGTTGATATTTGAACCCCTTTGGGATGGTTTCCTTTTTTTGGGAATACCAAAGAAGGAAAAAGAAATTTACTTTCTTCAGTTTTCGGAGATTGCTCGGTAAAGAGCTCCGACAATTCCAAAGTATCAGCGAGAGGCATCCACAGTTCTGTAATGGGAAAGCCGTATCTGTGAGTGAGTTCATGTAGTTCTGCTACAAACCTCATTTCTTTTGAGGTTAACGAGTCAAAAAAATTTAAAAATCTATCTAATTGGGACTCAAAACGAGGGTCGATAAAACCGTCCCTGCCAATTTTCCTGTGAAGAGCGTAGGCGATGCCAAAACAAAACTCGTGCAATGCCGCCGCTAGACCATCTTCAACAAAATTACCCAGGTCACGTCCGTCTACGGCAAATTTTCCTAGTAGGCAAAAGGTGTCATCGATGAGTCGATTGCTTTCCTCTAGGTCGATTTCTTTTTGATTGCTAAAGCGATGTAAATGGGGTTGAGCGTGCCGACTGGAATACAAAAACAGCCACAGGTGGCGGTGGTGCTGCTCTGTTAGATGTTCATTGAACGTGCTGAGCAAATTTTTATAACTTGCTGATGCTGCTGTTTTTTCCATCTTTTTACAGATATCTCCCGTGAGGTTTTTCTGTTCATGCCTGGAGGTTTTTGCTGCAATTGTAGCTGAAATCACAGCGTACTTTGTGCAGGAGGATGTATGAACGCACCATCAATAATAACTACCGCCACACCTATGAAGATTTTAAAAATTCATGAGGTCCTCGAAATGACCTCGCTCTCCCGAGCCACTCATTTTGCGAAACTGAATGCAAAATCCAAAAGCTATGATCCGGATTACCCTAAACCCCTGAAGCTAGGCGCTCGCTCCGTTGGTTACGTTGAGCAGGAGGTTGTTGAGTGGCTTCACGCAAGAATGGAGGCTCGGTGATGATCATAATAAATCGTCCTCAATTGGCGCAACCAGGCTGAGGACGGTGAAAAATTTGTCGATCTGGGGCGTATCAGTAGTCATGGACTCAGCCTCTTGTTAAGGACCAAAGCCAGCAAAACTGAACATTCGATAAAACACTTGAACGACCGGAGCGTGAAATGCAGCACCCATATGAAACACCTATGTATCCGAGTTCGCCCCCACCCGTACTGCCTTTCCCTTCGTCTGTGTATCTAACAGGGATGGCGGGTGAGTTGTTTAATGACATCATCCATACCTACCAACAGGAGTCCAAAGCACCGTTTACCCTCTGTGTCCAGGCAGCGCTTGGTATCGGTGCCTTTCTTCAGCAGGGCCTAGTTGAACTTGAATCGCCAAGCGGCCATACCACCCCGGCTTCACTGTTGTTGGTTGCTGCTGTTGAGCCTGCTGCCGGCAAATCTTCCGTCATGGATCAATTCACTGCCCCCATTAACGAATTCATCGATACCCACATCGCCAAGCACCGGAAATTGGCCGATGAACACATCCAGGAGAAAGAGCTATGGGAGCGAACTCGCAAAGCGCTGATGCGGAAGTTATCAAAAGCTGAAACGGAAGCTGATGAACTGCTTGCAGAGGCTGAGGTTAGCTCAGAAATCGATGGCCCCAAATATCAAGCAAAAAATAAGAGGGTGAAGATCTTAACGCATGCCTTAAAAAAACATACGAGCAAAGCTCCCCCTCCACCGGCAACCGTTGGCTTAGGCATTCTTAGTGAAGCAACCCCGGCGGCAATCACCAAATTCATCAAAGATAACCGCATCCAAAGTCTGGCCATCATTTCAGCTGAAGGAGAGGAATTCCTGAGTAAAGGCATCAAAAATCAGAGCTCCGTCCTTAACAAAGGCTTCAGCGGAGAAAAAACCAGCAAGCAGCTTGTTACACGGGGGGATGAAAGCCACAACGCTCCCATTACAGCTCTTATTTTCGGCCAACCCTACATCATGGAAAAAGCATTTGGTGGGGATAACAACCGAATGCGTGGGACCGGTACTCTCTCACGCTGTCTTTTCACGTGCCCATTCTCCACTATTGGCTACCAGCATCGCTCGTCAATCGACTCAACAAATTACTTTCCACCAAACGTTGACGGCCCAGCTACCGAAAAGAACTATCACCTTTGGGCGTCTGAGTTGCTGGATCAAAACGTAAAGGTTTTTGAATCCGGAGCTAGCCGTCGACGCCTGAAGCTTTCCAAGGATGCTTTAGACATGTGGTACCAGGGGCGTGCAGAGCTCGACATTCAGCTACGCCCCGGTGGTCGGTATGAGCAATTCCGGGATCATGGAAACCGTTTACCAGAACAGTGGTTGAGAGTCGCGCTGGTGATCCATGGCTACAATCAGCGGGAACACGACGAGATTTCAGCCCAGACCCTTAGACAAGCGATTGGGCTCGTCAACAGCTTCTCCACAGAATTCCAAAACGTATTCCGGCCGACTTCGCAAGAAGACCGGGACGCCATGAGACTGCTCAAGTGGGTCAACGATAAACGCTCACAAGGCGATCGCTACATTGGCAAAAGCTTTGCAACAACCGGCTCATCGCTACGCCCGGTTGCCCGATTGAATAATGCCCTTCGGATACTCCAACAAAACCATGAGGTCGGCATCGGAACTATCCCCTGTGTTGATCAAAAAGGCCGCAGCACAAAACCCATGGTCATGCTCGATTTAAACCCGACATTTCCAATCAATCAGCAAGCTTTGGGCTACGCAGTCAACCAGACCAGAATGCTCAACAACAGCTAGTAAATCGCATCCATTGTCAAAAGCCGCTTCAATAAGTCACCGTGCTTGCTAAGCGGCATTTGCACTCTCCAGTGAAATCAGCTTGGCTTTCTCGGAGAAAGCCAATCGGACGGCACATGGATATCACGAATAACCTCAAACAAACGTTCTGGCTAAATTCGACAGATCTCAAAAACTCATCCGTCCTCAGCTTGTACCGTCACCACGAGATTCACGTAAGTCTGCTCGACGAGGCTTTCCACATGGCTTTGAGTCGACCCTCAAGTCTGCAGCAGCAGGGCTTCAGACGGTATAATGGCACCTGACATCCATTCACCCAGTCAGTGCATTGGCCCATGCGTACCTTCACTCTTCAGGGATCGAAGACCGAAGTCTAAACACCCCTCGGCGGACTGGCCATGTTCACCAAGCGGATTGTTCGATATTAATAGGCCAGGCTGATAAAACCTCGTGCAATTTAGCTAATATTTGCAAAATTGCACGGCAATTAACCTCCGTCAGGTTAACAATGGCTTGTTTGACGAGAGACCCAGAGGCGTAATAAAGCCTCGCTTGGAGCCTGTGGCATCCGTCGAAACTGCAGCCATTCTTCCAATGTGCGTCTCGGCACTCCGATCTCTTCGGCCATTTGTCTCTGGGTAATTTTGCGTAATTTGCCTAGGGCTTTGGCATCCCGGATCAATCGACGTTTGGACTCATAATGTTCCATGGCGACCAGTCGGGGATCGTCTTCCTGCTGTTTCGTCTGAGAGGCTGCTTCGGGTTTGCCACGCATTTGCCAAGGCAAAGGGCGGGGCTTTGCGGAAGGTGATCCTGTGGACGTTTCTGAAACGTTTGGTGTGGTGTGTCGAGCGTAGGTAAACGGATTCATTATAAGGCTCCTGATGGATCAACAAAGGCCTGCCCATTACGGCAGGCCGTTATGCCGGCAGCGGGGAATGGCCTGGCGTTCGGTGGCGCAGACTCTATTTAAGCGGTTTTTTTCCGTGGCTGCGGGGTAACTCCATACCATTGGCCTCCATTACGAAAGGTTTGCCAGGATCAAAGCCCTACTTTCCCGTCAGGCCAAGCCATCGCCGATTGTCGGGGGCGACCCATGCGAGGCCCCTGCGGTAGGACCGGTTTACGGCTGGTCTGAAAAGTCCTGCCGTTAACCAACATGGCGGCGTACTCGTCGATCTTGGTCAGGTATCTGGCCAGATTGAAAAGCCCGCGCTTCTTTTCGAAATCATGGTATTCGATGCACCCCATGGCGTTGTCGGAATAGGTTTGCGGAGCTTTGAGATTGCAACTCCAAGAGTGGCCTTGGCCACCAGTGATACCTTTCGCCCACATTTCATTAATGAGGCGAGCTTGTGTAATGTCCTCCCGGCACTGATGACCGTCGAAGAAAAACATGAAGTGGTAATGGAAGCCTTTCTTGGGTTGCCATTCCAGTTTCCAGGCGTAGCCCAACAGATGGTTGAACAGGGGGTGAGTGTTAAAGGCGAGGCAAAGCTGCTCTCTGTGGTAGCGGGCCGTTTCGTAATCGATGTAGGGGCTGTCGAACGCGCTATAGCCCAAGTCTACCCGAACAACCATTAGGCGGCTGTAGCACCCAAAGAGGGCCTCCATCAGTTCACACAGGCTCGTGTGGTTCTTTCGGCTGTTGCGCCGGTTACGATAACACTCGGAGGTAAAGTCCGGTTGCTGCTGGCTCTGATACCAAGCGTCCAGTCGGAGATTGAGATCCAAGACCATCTGTTCTGCAATTTCACGGCTCAGCACAGGTGGTTGATAGAACCCCGCCTCGTGCAGGTACGCACAGTCGCCAAAAGCCAACAGGAAGCGTGTAGCGTAGGGGCTGGGTCGATAGTGCTGACCAATGTTCGTCTTATGAAACATGGTCACTAATACGGTGAAAAGTGTGGTCAGTGTCTCTAACAACGGATCTGGGGCTAACACAACGGCCTCTGAGCCGAAGGCGTCTGGCTTAATGAGTCGCTGGTGATCAAGAACCGGCTTTGCATTAGCCAAAGCTTTCAATTGTTGGTCGACCCAAACCAGGTCGTTGCGCCAGTGGTAATCTGAGGGCATCGTAATTGGCTGACCGAGGGCATTGGTAATGATTTCACCGCCGTGCAATCCACCCAACCAGTCCAGCATCTCTTCGTCGGTCGGGGTATCGTCGTAAGGAATGTTGTTCATGAGATTTCTCCAGGTAAGAAAGGTATTGAGCGTTGTGCTCGTACCATTCCCTGAGCCTGTAAGAAATTACGTCACTGCCGGTATGCGACCCTCGGGTGAGGTTCGCTGTATTCGCTCTATTGATGGAGTCGGTTGATGCTGTGCTTTGTCTTTCTACCGGTGAACGGGGAGATCCTTTGGGGGATCTCCCCTCTGACTCTTTGATGTCTGATGACAATGACATGGTAGAGACGAGTCCATCACCCTATATGATTATGAGAGGCTGTCTGGGCTTTCACGTCGTGAGCCCATTGTCCTATGGATGCTCTACAGCCTCTCTAAAGGAGGCTGACCAACCAATAACATATAAAGCCAAAGTCGCGGATGCTTGCGTCTCCGGCGAGCCTGGGCAACGGATTTTTATTTGCCAGAGGAATCGCTGGTTAGGCGGCATTAGCGGTCAAAAAAGTTAGTGTCCATGGCCTCGGTCTGCCTGCCGTGTTGTTTGGCGTTTTTACCGATAGGATCCCAATAATATTCAAACCTATATCACCACTGTGAACCAGGGCACTGACAGTGCCTTTCCTCCCCATTCACAGAGGTAATTTCCAATGCCTGAACAATGTCCGAACTGCCTGTCCATCCGGATCGGCAAGAACAACTACGGTAAGAAAGCCGCTGGCGTGGTCGGTGCGTCGGCAGGTGCCTACGGGGGGTACGCTGCCGCGACGGCTGGCGCTCGCGCCGGCGCTGCCCTGGGCATCGTTGCCGGCCCTATGGGCCCAACCGTAGGCGGTATAGGTGGTGCCGTCATCGGCGCGCTGCTGGGCGGCGCTACTGGCGCCTCCGCTGGCGTAATCCTGGGCGACGTCCTCGATGAGCGTGTGCTCGACAACTATCGCTGTCTTGACTGCGGCTATTCGTTCAGTGTCGATTCTGGCTCTCCAGACGACATCCGTTAATTCCCCCTCGCAAATTCCATAGGAGAACAACTATGGCTCATCTCATCGAGCAAATGGCCTACGTTGGCCAAACCCCCTGGCATGGTCTGGGGAACGAACTGACCTCAAATCAGCCGCTGGGAGTCTGGGCAAAGCAAGCCGGTCTGGACTGGCAGATCCAGGAAAGCCCGGTTCGCTACGTCACCAATTCCGGTGGCGCCCTGGGCGAGATCCTGTCCTACCCGGATTCCAAGGTACTTTATCGCTCGGATACTAGGGCACCGCTGTCGGTGGTTGGTAACCGGTTCAAGGTGGTCCAGCCCGAGGAAATCCTGGAGTTCTACCGAGACCTGACAGAAGTATCCGGTTTTGAGCTGGAAACCGCCGGTGTTCTGAAAGGTGGCCGGAAAATGTGGGCGCTGGCCCGTACTGGTCAGTCCGGCATGCTCAAGGGCAAGGATCAAACCAACGCCTACGTGTTACTGGCCACGGCCTGTGACGGCACCATGGCAACGACATGTCAGTTCACCAGCATTCGGGTGGTTTGCAATAACACCCTTGCCGTGGCCTTGAAGGGCTCCACGGCCAACGCCGTCAAGGTGAAGCACAACACGGCCTTCGATGCGGACCTGGTGAAGAAACAACTAGGCATCTCCGTATCTGCGTGGGGCGACTTCATGTACCGCCTGAAAACCCTGAGCGAACGGAAAGTGAAAACCACCGAAGCCAGAAATTACTTCCTCAAGGTGTTCACTGACGATTCCGGCACTGGCGTAGGCAAGACCAACGAACGCTCCATGGCGAAGGCTCTAGGTCTGTATGAAGGCGAGGGCATGGGTGCCAACCTGGCATCCTCAGAAGGCACGGCCTACGGCCTGGTGAATGCTGTCACGGAATTTATCGATCACCAGCGCCGCGCCAAAACCGTTGACCACCGATTGGATTCCGCCTGGTTCGGAACCGGTGCCGCTGTTAAGAACCGTGCGTTAGAGCAGGCCATGTCACTTGTGACCTGAGCCAACCCCACAAATCTCAAAACCGTCATAAAGCCCGCCGGAGCCTGATGCTCTGGTGGGCTTTTTTATGTCTGGAGGAAAACACCATGGGCATGAGTGCAAACACAATTCAGAAGCAGCGACCAGCATTGCGCCTGGTCTCCACCAAGGGCCTCAGCCGGGATGAATGGCTGAAGGTCCGCAAGCAGGGCATTGGCAGTAGCGATGCCGCCGCAGCTGTGGGCATGAACCCTTATCAATCCCAACTGGAACTCTGGATGATCAAAACTGGCAGGGATGCGGGCTTGCCCAAACCGGATTCCGACGATCCCACTTCACCGGTCTACTGGGGCCATATCCTGGAACCGATTGTGGCGGAGCAGTACAGCCAGCAAACGGGCCGAAAGGTGCGCCGGGTGAATGCGGTATTGCAGCACCCTGATCCCGAAAAGCATTGGATGCTGGCCAACCTGGATTACTCCGTTGTGGCCGATGACGACGTGCAGATTCTGGAGTGCAAGACCGCAGGGGAGTTCGGGTCAAGACTCTGGAAAGAGGGTGTGCCGGATTATATCCAATGCCAGGTCCAGCACCAATTAGCCGTTACCGGCAAACAATCGGCAGACGTGTGCGTGCTGCTGTGCGGTCAGGAATTGAAGATCTACCGCGTTGAACGGAACGAGGAGCTTATCGAGGCACTGTATGTGCTGGAGCGCCAGTTCTGGGATTTCGTGGAAACGGATACGCCGCCACCCGTTGACGGTACCGATTCTGCTGAACGTGCTCTGCGACATCTGTACCCGGTGGATAGACGGGAGACCCTGGACTTCAGCCAAAGCAAGGAGCTGTCGGATGCGTTCGACGAGCTACTGGCCATCCGCTCGGAAATGGAAAGCCTCAAATCGACTGAATCCCACCTGAAACAGCGAATCGAGAGCCAGATGGGCGAAGCGTCAAACGCGACTTTCCCAAGTGGCAGCGTCAGCTGGAAGCGGAGCAAGGATTCCGTTGGGCTCAATGTGAAGCAATTGCTGAAAGATCAGCCAGGGCTTCTGGAGCAATACCCACTCACCAAGCCGGGAAGCCGGCGATTCCTTATCCAGGCATGAATACCCCATTGGCCACGCGGGCGTCACGAGTGCCCCGTGGCCCTTTTTTCAGGAGAGTTATTATGATTAAAGGTTTAGCCATCACGCCTCCCGTGTTGGGGCGCATCAGCATTGGTCGGGTCGTTGAAAAGAACGGCATCCGGCTACCCAAGAAAGACGACCAGTTCACCATCACCTCTCAGATCCAGGAAAAGAGTGGCTGGGTACTCCACCCTATGGATGAGGAACTTAGAAAGGATGCCCCAAACGGCAAACTCCGGAGCATCCCGGTACGCATGCTGTTCAACGACGCGGATCTTAATCTGCGAGCTGAGTACACTATGTTCGACCATAAAAGTGGTCGTCCCATGTGTGTCGGCAATGGCGACACGTGTAAGCGCCTGACACAGGCAGGAGTGCAGTCTTTGTCATGCCCGAGTCCAACGTTGTGTGAGTTCGGTAAAGGCGGTCTTTGCAAGCCCTACGGCCGTCTGAACGTCAAGGTCGGTGACGACGATGATCTTGGCACATTTATCTTCCGCACGACCGGCTACAACAGCATCCGGACCCTTGCAGCCCGGCTGAGCTACTACCAGGCAGTCTCTGGTGGTCTGCTGGCGTCCATGCCGTTGGAATTGAAACTACGGGGGAAAAGTACCACACAAAGCCATCGAACGCCGATTTGCTATGTGGATCTGGTGATCAAGGAAGGATTGTCATTGCAGGAAGCAGTGACTGAGGCAAGGGAAAAGGCTAAGCAAACGAGAGAGAGTGGCATTGAGCAGGAAGCTTTGGACGCTGCGGCAGCAAAAGGATTGGCCAACGCCACATACGAGTTTTCTGACGAAAGCGAAGGCTCGTTAGTGGAGGAGCTTTCCAGAGAATTTTCTCAACCTAAACGATCGGACGACTCAAAGAGTCTAGTGGGCCGATTGGTTGATAAAAACAGGGAGAACCTCGTCGGTTGAGAGTTGAGGCGTGGTGCCGGTGAGCGCTGGGACAAAACGAAGGCTCACCGTCGCCGGTCCAGAGAAAACGAAGCTTTACTTTGATCTTTTTTAGGTACTGAAACCTAGCGGCTGACACTTTCGAAATCTTAAGTTTTGCTGATAAACGATTATATCAAAAGAGTCTTTGGGCGAGGTAGCGAGTTGGCACTACGTTAATTATCATAGGTGGCAACCAAATCTCGTGATCCCCTCCGAGTGGACCGGCAAGAACGGTTATAGGCGCGATTGGCCCAAAACCTGACGTGTTAGTGCCCTAGACCAATCTGGATTTTTTATGTATAAACATACAGTAAATTCGTGAGGACTGAACACAATGACTGATCAAAAACCCAAGGTTGTCTCAATGTTCACAGGGGCAGGCGGCATGGATGAAGGTTTCAAAGCCGCCGGCTTCAATGTTGTGGCATGCATGGATATCGAGCAATGGGCTTGTGACACATTGAGAATAAATAACCCCGAGCAGGTGATCATCGGTCCACCTTTCCATAGTGGTGATATCAAAAAGATTGGCCCCGAGGAGTTTTCAAGAATCACTAATATTCCTCCCGGAGAAATCGATGTTTTAGTCGGTGGACCGCCCTGTCAACCGTTTAGTCAAGCAGCTTCCCAGCGCTTTTTAAAGGGCGATCACAGATTCAAGAGGCTCGGATTTAGTGATGAACTAAAAGGTACGCTGTTAGCGGAGTTCATCTCTTACATTAAGTATTTTAAGCCGAAATCTTTCGTTTTGGAGAACGTCCCTGGTCTATTATCAATAGATGGGGGCGAGCGTCTTAACGCATGCTTAGAGGAGCTAAAAGAGATAGGTTACGCTTTTACTGCCCCGAAAAAGGTGAACGCAGTAGATTATGGTGTTCCGCAATTTAGAGAACGACTGATAATCTGGGGGACAAACGTGCCAAATATTCGCCCAACTGTGCCTCTTCCCACTCACGGCGGCGACCTTTTGACTAAGCCTTATAGAGTAGTGGCAAACGTATTGTCTGATGTTCCAACTGACTGTGTAAATCACGTAACAAGATCACATAAACCTGAATCCATTTTGCGATACAAAAAATTACTATTCGGTGAAAGGGAGAAATTAGGTAGAGTTGATCGATTAGATCCTTTAAGACCTAGTAAAACGGTTATCGCTGGCGGGATGAGCGGAGGAGGCAGATCCCACCTCCATCCCTATATCGCTAGAACTTTATCTGTCCGGGAATGCGCGCGCATTCAGACTTTCACTGACGATTTCAAATTTGTTGGCTCGATAGCCCGCCAATTTACCCAAGTTGGTAACGCTGTTCCTCCACTATTGGCGGAACATTTCGCCAGACAGATCATGACAGAAGTGTTCAGTAAGCCAGTACCAACCAAACTTCGCCATGAAAAACACTGTACGGACTTGCCAGGAGTAACCTTAGGAAAACTAGTGTTCGAAAATGCTCTAAAAGAAAAGCCTGAATGGATATATGATAGCCACTCTAACTCTAAAGAGAAGCCGCCTGTTGCAAGGTCTAAAGAAGAATCGTTTTCGATGATGCATCAGATATAAACTGGCACAATTCGGCGATGGATTGCCGAGTGTCCCGAAGCGTCCCAGATAAG
>Ga0307934_1001649_pt1 | contig 13212 bp, 11 predicted proteins | sample OrgLakmetageno90_FD_201838 | JGI IMG/M metagenome (GOLD analysis project Ga0307934, IMG submission 201838) | Saline water microbial communities from Organic Lake, Antarctica - #90 | ecosystem: Environmental > Aquatic > Non-marine Saline and Alkaline > Saline | place: Antarctica: Organic Lake... | reverse complement strand
TGGCGAATAGCACTACCTGCTGCTTTGATGTCAGGCTTACCATGTGGACCTTCAGGGTTTACATAGATAAGACCCATTTCAGTAGCAGAGAATGGTTTTATAAGCTTACCGTCTTTTTCTACATTACTAGAAAGTACTTCTGGCGATACACCCCAATTAGTATCATCACCTTGCCAATCATCTTCACGACCAAATGCAAAACCTATTGTCTTCATACCCATAGACTCTAACGATACTGTACCAGCTAAAGCAATAAGGTCAGACCAAGAAACAGCATTGCCATACTTTTGCTTGATCGGCCATAGAAGTTGACGAGCTTTATCTAGGTTTACATTATCTGGCCAGCTATTTAGTGGTGAGAATCTTTGTTGTCCACGATTTGCACCACCACGACCATCAAATATTCTATAAGTACCAGCATCATGCCATGAAAGTCGGATAAAGAAAGGACCATAATTACCAAAATCTGCAGGCCACCAATCTTGAGACTCTGTAAGTAGCTTTGTCATATCTTTTTTAAGAGCTTTTACATCTAAATTTTTAAACTCTTCACGATAGTTATAATCAGCACCCATCGGGCTATCTATAGTGTTTAGATTACGCAATGGTGTAAGGTTTAAACCTTGTGGTGAATTAGCATCTTCTGCCATAGCACTTGTTGCTAGCAATGCACTCGACATTCCTAAAGCTACTACAATTTTTTTAAGCATCTATTTGCTCCTGTTTTTTATATTAAACTAACAATCCCTATCTGCAAAATAGGGTTTTAAATTATCTCTATAATGATATTTACTTTTGTGTAAGAATGCCAATACTAATTGCTTATTTGGTTGATAAAAAAAGATTATTTTAGAAAAAACTGGCGGAGAGGAAGAGATTCGAACTCTCGATAGGGATAAACCTATACACGCTTTCCAGGCGTGCGCCTTCAGCCACTCGGCCACCTCTCCAGTTGAACCTCAAAGTATACAGCATCCAACTATATTTGCAAGAAACTATAAAGCCATAACCGCCGCAGATGCAAACATCAAGATTACAAATAGCCTTTTAAGAAGTACCGGAGATATCACTCCTAAGTACCTAACAGCAACTAAACTACCAATCACAGAAAATGGTGCCGATGATAAAAGCAAAGGCATACTTATATACCCAAAGGTATTTGGCACATCCACATCAATACCAACGACTAATAAAAATGTAGCAATACTAGAGCTTATAACCACACACACGCTAGCTATAGAAATCGCTTTTTTGATATCTATACCAATCTTTATAAAAAACATCGTCACAAATGTAGTTGATGTCGCAAGTATGCTCAAAACCCCACAAGCACTGCATATAGGTAAAGCGATTTTTGCAGATAGCTTTACAATTTTGCTATCGTTATGAAGTATCATCCAAATACCACTCAAGATCAGTATCACAGAGAATATATGCTTGAGTAATTGCGTATCTATATGCTTAACTATTACTCCTCCAATTACAGCACCTATAGCTAGTGCTATCAGATAGTGCTTTAGTTCGCCTAAATTTATATTGCCCTTACGATAGTGCTTATATGTAGCAATAATGCTCAAGCACACAGACATAGCACAGCAAGTTGCCAGTGCTATCTGCATCGCCGAATCAGCACCATAAGTATGCACAATTATATAAAAAAATGCAGGTGTAGCTATAAGACCCGCACCACCACCTAGCAATGTAGATACAAAGCTTGAAAATAAGCCTATAAGAGCTCCGAGTATAAATAGCATTTTAGTTCCTTGGTTTTAATTTATCTAACATCTTCAAAGTAAACCACATGAAGTTACTCTTTAAATACAACACAATAGCTATATCATTTCTGAAAAAATCATAGTGATTAAACTAAAGAATAAGACCTCAATCAACAACACAAGAAAGTCAAACTCCCATGGGGGCTTTTCATTAAACTGTGTAAATAGCATTATAGATATGCATGCAATCTCTCTTCGAAATGTATCAAGAAATAAGGCATAGCCTCATTCCAATATCTAGCAGGCCTAGTCCATTTTTTCTCTAAATTTCTAATAGCCAAATATAATATAATATCTTATGGGCAAGAACAAAATGTGTAACATCAGTTATTAATTGAAATTAATATAACTTTTCTTACAACTTTTTAAAACCAACCAAAAAATCTATCAAATATACTAGGCACTGTACCATCTGTACGCATATTTATAAGATACTTGTTTTTAGGGTAGTTTTTACGAAGGACAGATATATTTGCTTCTGCTTGGTCTGATAGCCCCAAAGTTTTATAAGCTCTTATCGTAAGTACGAGAGCATCTTCTGCAGACTCACTTTGAGGATAGTCTCTTATAACCTGTGCTGATCTATCTATAGCTGCATTATATGCTCCTCGCTTGAAGTAAAAGTATGCTACCTCATAATAATGCTTTGCCACTATATTGTTTATATAAACCATTCTTCGCTTAGCATCTAGCACAAAATCCCCTTTAGGATCCAATGCTAGAGCTTTCTCAAGATTCACATACGAATCTGTATAACCCGTAGGGTCATGATGAGTCATATCGTAAGGTGCATAAGTCTGCAAAAGCCCCCTACCATCTTCAAACCCAACTACACCAATCATATAATATATATATCCTTTGAATTTGCTGTACGGATACATCTTAATAAACTGTTGTGCTAATGCTAAAGACATCGTAGATTCATCATCCATATAATAGACATACGCCAAATCAACCATGCCTTTTTCTGCCAACGGTGTAAATGGATACTGTGCAGCTAAAGACTTATACGAGCGAATCGAATCAAAGTACTCTTGGTTTTGCATTTGTTGATGTGCTTTTGCATAAATATAGCTTGCTGTATAACCTGTATAAACTTGAGGTAGCTCGTTGTCTTTTTTTGGACCACATCCTGTTAATGAGAAAATAAGCACTATAATTGAGAGTATTGATAAAAACCTAGTCATTTAATTAACTATCCTTTGAAATTTTTTAGTATAATTTTTTTATTAAATAGAAATATTTACGAGATTATCGTACCAAACATGCAAAATAATAATACACTATCAAACAAATTTGAGCAAAACATTATTCTTACGCCAGAAAATGCTGGTAAGAGGTTAGACATCGCAATCAATGAATTATTTGATGAATTTTCGCGTTCTCAAATTCAGAAATGGATAAAAGATGGATCTATAAAAGTAAATGGTGCTAACAGTAAACCTAAGTATATAGTACTTGGTGATGAAGATATTAGTATTGATATTGAAGTTTTACCAACAAATGAATGGCTAGCTGAAGATATTGAGCTAAACATTATTTTTGAGGATGATGATATTATAGTAATAGATAAGCCTGCAAATATGGTCGTACATCCTGGTGCCGGCAATATGACTGGCACTATATCCAATGCCCTACTTGGTATGTACGATCATCAAAAAACTCTACCTCGAGCTGGGATAGTACACCGTTTAGATAAAGATACTACAGGGCTGATGGTTGCAGCTAAAACTAGTCTTGCTTATCATAGCCTTGTAAATCAACTCTCTGAAAGAACTGTTTCACGCAAATATATTGCTATAGTTGACGGTGATATTTATGAGGATGGTACAGTAAATGAACCTATAGGTCGTGATCCAAACAATCGTATCAAGATGGCTATCAACAGTACAGGTAAAGAGGCAATTACAAATTATATCCCTTATGAAAATTACGAAGGTTTTACTCTCATTGAGTGCCAGCTTGAAACAGGTAGAACTCACCAAATACGAGTACACATGCAAAGTATAAAACACCCGCTTCTTGGAGATCAAACTTACAACAAACCGTCTACAAAACTCAAAGAACTGGGTATTGAAGATTTTCCAAGACAAGCTCTGCACGCTTACAGCCTTGCTTTCATTCACCCTAGAACAGGTGAAGAAGTTAGCTTTAAAAGTGATTTACCTGATGACATGTATGAATTAAGTGTTAAACTAGCAGAATCTATAGAAAATGAAGATGAAATGGATTTTGAATATGAAGATGAATCGTTTAACGAATAAAATTATTGCATTAATTGTAGTCATAGGCACTGTTATATTAGCTACCATTGTTTTATCACTAAAAAACTCTGTAGCTAGTCAAAGTGATACTTACAATATAGCTCTTGACGCTAATTCAACAGTAAGCATAAAAAAACCTGACTTTGCTAATATACAAGATGTAAAAGAAAAGAAAAAAGTTTTTATAGAATATATCTTAGCCTCTATTGATAATGCAAACAAAGAAATTTGTGCAGAAAGGACTGAGTTAAAAAAACTTATAACAGCGACACAAAAAAACAAGAAACTAGACTCTTCTCAACAATCTAAATTAGATGGATATAATCAGTACTATAAAATAAAAGATGGTCATACACTACAAGAGCAATTAAATTTGCTAGAAGTGAAAATAGGGACAGCCCCAACTAGCTTTATACTTGCCCAAGCAATCCTTGAAAGTGGCTGGGGAAGTTCTCGCTTTGCTAAAGATTATAGCAACTACTTTGGGCTACACTGCTTTAGAGATGGTTGTGGCGTAAAAGCTTCTGGTGCAGATGTGTATTTGGAAGTGTTTGAGAATGCTAGCCAAAGCGTCCTTGGTTACTACAACAGGCTTAATACTGGCACTAAATTTAAAAACTTCCGTGAAACCCGTCAAAAAGTCAATCTTGGTAAACTTCCAGCTGTAGACCTACTGAACACTTTAGAGGATTATTCTGAACTTGAAGGTGATGAGTATAAAATTAGACTAGAAAATGTTATCCGACAAAATAAATTAAATCAGTATGATGATGCTAAGATCTGCTGATACAGAAACCTTTCATTACAAATAGTCTTGTATATAAGATATACGGTCGATCTCTCTCTGAAATAAATCATAGCCTCATTAAATTTTATTTAATCACTGATGTTACGCACTTTGATACATATTTACTGTAGGGACAGCCGAGGTGTTGAGCTGTCTATTTTCTATGGTTCCTACGGTCACTTGTGGTGAGCACATTCGACTACGCTCAGTGACCACGGAGTCGAAGTAAGCCGTAGGAAGACAGCGATGATTTGTTATCATGCATAGAGACAAGTCGAGACTTGTCCACTATAAAAAAGCTGTTTGTTTAGAAAAAAGCTAAAGTGCGTAACATCAGTTATTCAAAGAATTTTCAACCAAATTTTCATCAATTTCTTTTTTTGGCTGTATGTTTGAAACTTTTTTAAGCAATGTTGCTTGCGATATAAGTCCACCGCTACCTTGTAGTTGACCAAATGCTTTTTTATACTCATCAGAAGCTCGCTCTATATTTTTGCCTACTTTTTCAAAGGTCTCTATCATCATCGCAGCCTTGTCATATAGTTTAGTAGCTCGGTCATAAACTTGCTCGATACTTTTTGCTTGTTTTTCATATCGCCATGTATTTTCAACCGCTCTTAAAGCTACTAAAAGCGTAGTTGGACTTACTAGTATTATCTTTTGCCTAAAAGCCTCATCGTACAAACTAGGATCATTATCAAGAGCTAAAAGCAAGGCTCCTTCGATTGGGATAAACATAAATATAAAATCTAGCGTATTCAAGCCCTTTAATTTCTCATAGTCTTTGACTCCTAAGCCTTTGATATGGTTTTTTATAGAAGTAATATGACTTTTCAAATATGTCTTTTTTGCCACCTCATCAGTAGCAGCCATATAATCATTGTATGCTATCAGTGAATTTTTTGCATCAATAATTATATCCCTATTATCAGGTAGTTTTACAACCACATCTGGGCGATAAGCTTTGCCATGCTCATCAGTAGTATGATACTCACGAAAATACTCCAACCCCTCGCGTAAACCAGACTTCTCTAGTACACTCTCAAGCACCATTTCACCCCAAGCACCCTGCTGTTTGGTGCTTGACTTTAAAGCATTGGTTAAATTATGAGCTTCCGTAGTCATTTTGAGATTGAGTTCTTTTAGAGTTTTTAACTCATTTTGTAAAGCACCACGAGCTGTAGACTCTTTGTCATAAACATCTTCTACTTTTTGCTTAAAATCTCTTAGCTGCTCTTTTACTGGGTTAAGCACAAAATTTAAGCTTTGTGTATTTCTCTCATCAAATTTCTTGCTATTATTCTCAAAGATTTTATTAGCTACATTTTCAAACTCAACTTTTAGCTTTGCTTCACTATTTTGCAGCAACTCTAACTTCTCTGTCATCGATTGCTTTTGCTCTTTAAGTTGAGTTTGCAAAGTTGCTATATCTGCTTTTGATTCTCTAATATCAGATATATAAATCTCTAATTTACTCTTATACTGAACCGTATCATCTTTTAACTCCGCTATCCTAGATTGATAGCTTTCTAATTGATTTGCTTGAATTTGCTTAGCTTGGTCCAATAACAAATTAGAGCGTTGAGTCTGATTATTAGCTTCATTTAGATTATTGTTTAAATCTGCCATATCTATTTTGTAAGCTTTGATTTGTTTGTGTTGTAATGAATACTTGATAAGTACCATAAATAACATGATTGCTAAAATAGCAGTAATGCTAACTAGTATAATTTCCATATTGTAGCTCGTGATTAATTAGATTGACTAGCTATATTTTAACATGTTAGCTATTGATAATTTGTAAATTAATTACTTTTAGAATTTTTATGATGAGAAATTTTAAATTGAAAACCAATGCCTTAACTAACACAAAATAAGACATAGCTTTATAACTGGAGTTATAAGAATTTTTAGCTAGCTTCTAAGTTGTCAGAGCTCTCTAAAATATTAGCTTCACTCATAAAGCTATTAATATAATCAACCGTCATAAAATTATTGCCTTTATAGCCATTATCTTTACCCCATGAATTTCTAATCATAAATAATGGTCCGTTATCTGTCTTATAATACCCTACAACTAGCACTTCATGCCCTCCCGTTGGGCTGACATTGGTTTCAGACCATACATTTGCAGGAGCATCGGGACTAACTTTTTCCGGATAAAATTTATCAGTCATACCATTATTGCCTACCTTAGGAGCAAGACCGATTCCAATCATTGCAATTTTGCCTTGATCAATTGCTTTTTTAATTTTATTGGCATTATTCTGAGGTTTACTCAAGTCAAGGGTAGTGTACTTAAAGTTAAGCTTACTAAACTCACGAGAATCTATCTCGTCTAATACATTCTGCTCAAAATCACCAGAACCAATTTGTTCAGACGCCACTATAGGATTAACCCCAAAATTACCTTGTTGTGTATCCGCATCTGCCTCTGCCATTGCACCATAAGTTGCTAATTGAGCTATAACAATTGTACCGTAACTTCCAAACACAGGGTTTGGAATAGCTTTCATATCCAGACCCTCTGCTTCATTAGTATCATTCAAAGCTTTTTCGATAGCCGTATTGTCTACGCTTGGATCTATCATACCTAAGTGTAGTTTATCGCCTTCAAGCAAACTATCATAGATACTTAAAGAGTCATAACCACCGTTGAGTATGTCAATACCTGCCGTACTAGCAAAAGTAACACATGTACCTGTCCTTGCTTGATTTAATACAGGCATGTTTTCAATATTTTGTCTTAATCCTGTTGCGTAAACGACATCTCCATTTACCTTTATTTCATTAGAGCTATTTTGACTGCTCTGCATCAGTGACTTTTTTTCACCACCTCTCTTAGCAAATTCTTGCTGAAGTTTAGCTGGTAATTTTTGAAAAACAATTTCTTGTGTTGCCGCTTTATTTTCTACATTACTACCAGATGACTGAGCAGAAAGCATTTTACTGTTTGAACCCTGATTGTTAGCTGTATTTAGCTGTAATGTAGATTGTATAAAATTACTGTCCGAGTCATTATTTTCAGCACTAGCGTATACACTAGAACCTGAAAAACCCAGTGCTGTAACTAAAGCTGTTGTTTTAAGTAATTTGAATTTCATGATTATCTCCTTTTAGCATAACTCGAAACTGAGTTAATGGATGCAATATTATATTTGAGAAATAGCTTCGTCAATACTTTGCTACAGCGAATATTCTAATACCAATCCCAATATAAATTGATGCATTTATCACATCGCATTTTTATAGTTTTTGAGATTAAAAGCCATAGAATGCAAATACTATCTATATTTATTTTACGCAAAATGCTATCATCTCGAATCAGAATAATTCTTAAAAAATATATAGGTTTACAAAGTCTTGACTAAAAAACTCAAAATGTTAACAACTTCAATTATTGTGCTCACAAGTATAGCTAGCTCGTACGCAGCAACTACTCGTAGTGACATACAGTATCTTGTAAAAAAATATCGTCTTGGTGATGCAAAAATTAGTATAGCAACACAAAGAACTAACTCTGGTGCAAACTTGTATTCCTATGCTCAAAGTAGAGCAATGAAACCTGCTAGCAATAATAAAGTATTTACAATCGTAGCTGCACTCTTTGCTATACCTAGTGATTTCACTTTTACGACTACAGTAAATTACGCTACAAACAAGCTTAAAAACCATGTGCTTTACGGCGATATGTACATCAAGTTTACAGGCAATCCTGCTTTAACAGGAGGTCAACTATCTACTCTTATCAAGCAGATAAAGACAAAAAAAGGTATCTCTTTAATAACTGGCAATGTCTACCTTGTTGGTAGCTTCTCTGGTCCATATATACCTGAAGGATGGTCAAAAAATGATAGCTCGCTATGCTTTGGTGCACCTGCCTCTAGCTTTACACTAAATCGCAACTGTACGGTTATTAAGCTTGCAAAAAACCCAAACAGTACTTCAACTCGTGTCATAAAACTAAGCAATGCTAGTAATATTGGTTTCGATAATTCAAGCTCTTATACAAATGCTGTAAAGGCTACTACTATGTGGATGAATGATGAAAATGTAGTTCACATTGGTGGCTACTTATCTCGTACAGCTGAAAAAATGTTTAAACTTGCTATAAAAAATCCAGCTCTCAAAACTCTAGATACTGTGGATAACTTTTTATCTTCAAATGGTATCAAACACAATAAAGTATCTCTTTCAAGCTCAATACCTGCTGGTAATACTGTTCAACTAACGACTAACTCTGGTAGGATTGGTAGTTTTATCGACCAGACCCTAAAGCACTCTGATAATCTATATGCTGAAACAATTTTAAACACTGTTGGCTTAAAGAAAAAAGGTATTGGTTCAACTAAAGCAGGTACTGAAGCTGTACAAGAGATTTTTTATAAAAAACTAAATTTAGATACATCAAGTTTATCAATGTATGATGGTTCTGGATTGTCGCATTTAGATAGTGTAACACCTCAGTTTATGGTCAATTTCCTAACAAAATCATTCAACAGCTCTGTAGGTAAGCAGTTTTATAACTATCTACCCGCATCGGGGATAAGTGGAACTATCGCCTATAGAATGGGCGGTAAAATGACTGGTAAAGTCCATGCCAAAACTGGTACTCTTTCTGGCGTATCTACACTTTCTGGCTATGTGCTTACGGCAAAAGATCATCGTATAAGCTTTTCTATAATGCTTAACGACCTAAAAATTTCCGATAGAACAAACGCTAGAAGATTTCAAGATAAAGTGGTCGAAGCTTTTTATAGGAATTTATAAATATGAAAATATCAATAAAACTTACAAGTCTTATATTTGCGGCATTCTTATTAGCCTCTTGTGCAACTCCTCAACCTAAAAACATCAATAATGCTTGTAGTATTATCCATGAAAATCCCGACTGGTACTATAACATGGTAGACTCTTATAATCGCTGGGGTGTACCTATGAATGTGCAAATGGCATTTATCCGCCAAGAGTCATCATTTAGAAGTGATGCAAAGCCTTCTATGAAATATTATCTTGGATTTATACCTGCAGGAAGAGCGTCATCTGCGTATGGCTATTCACAAGCACTTGATGGCACTTGGAAGCATTATAAGAGAGAAACAAAACAATCGTTTGTATCAAGGTCTAACTTTAGTGATGCTACGGATTTCATCGGATGGTATCTAAATAATGTCCATAACAAAACAGGAATCAGCAAGACAAACTCTTATGATTTATATCTTGCATACCATGAAGGTATTGGTGGTTATAAAAGAGGCAGTCATAAAAACAATTCTTTCTTGAAAAACTATGCTCGCAAAACTTCAGATATAGCTCAGAAGTATTCCTCTCAGCTAAAAAGCTGTGAGATACCTAGAAAACCACTATTGTCATACATTTTTTAGAGAGATATTATGGAACCTTTTAAATATATTACAAAAGTACGCTTTGATGATACAGACAAATATGGTCATGTAAATAATAGTAGATATTTTACGCTATTTGAAGAAGCTAGAACTGACTGGATGTACTCTTTTAGCAGTCTAATTTATTGGGCTGAAACCAACTCCATACAATTTGTAATTGCAGAACAAAGCTGTAAATATAAACTACCATTACTGCACCCAAACATTATCGAAGTTACTCAAAAAATAAATAAATTTGGTTCTGTAAGCATAGAATTTGAATACGAACTAAGAATTGTAGGAACAGAACAAATACTCTCTACTGCCCGCTCAAAATTAGCTTTTTATAATTCAAAAACTCATAAGCTTGAAAAGCTTCCTCCACACCTAAAACAAATGATAATATAACATGACTGATATAGACAAAAAAGCTCTAAAGAAATTAGAGAAACAAATAGTACGCAAAACTGCTCAAGCTATCAATCAATACAATATGATTGAAGATGGCGACAAGATCATGGTCTGCCTATCTGGTGGTAAAGACTCTTATGCAATGCTAGAAGTGCTTATGCTTTTACAAAAAAAAGCCCCTATTCACTTTGATATCATCGCAGTAAATCTAGACCAAAAGCAACCAGGTTTTCCAGAAGAGATATTGCCAAACTACCTAAAATCAAAAGAGGTAGATTTTCACATCATCGAACGAGATACTTATAGCGTAGTAAAAGAAGTGATTCCTGAAGGTAAGACTACTTGTGGACTTTGCTCCAGAATGCGTCGCGGTATACTTTATGATTATGCTGTTGAAAATGGTATAACCAAGATTGCCCTAGGACATCATCGTGATGACATGATAGAAACTTTCTTTTTGAATATGTTTTATAACGGCTCAATCAAATCTATGCCTCCCAAGCTTCTAAGCGATGATAAACGCAATATTGTGATTCGCCCTCTTGCTTTTGTAAGTGAAAAAGAAACTACCGAGTACGCTAAGTATAAAGACTTCCCAATTATTCCGTGTAACCTATGTGGGTCGCAAGATAATTTGCAAAGAGTCTTCATTAAAGGTATGCTTAACAAATGGGAAGAAAACAACCCTGATAGAAAAAATGTAATTTTTAAAGCACTATCTAATATCTCACCATCACAGATGCTAGATAAAGAGCTTTTTGACTTTGTAAATATCACAAAAAACGATTTAATCAGAAAAGGAGAATAACACATGAAACTAAAAAAACTCGCGGCACTTATGTCTTGCTCAACCCTAGCATTAGCAGTTAGCTCATGTTCAGCAAGCAAAACTGATGCAGATACTGCAAAAGTTCAAGAGCTGAACACTCCAGCTCAAACAACCATCAAAAACACTCAAGTAGCTAATCCTACAGTTCAGGCTGAAACTACTGCTGCTGCTGCTGCACCTAAAGCTCAAGCTACTGTGGCTACAGAACCTGCAGAAGTTGTAAAACCTAAGCTTACTATGAATACTGATGCTAGCTATACTGTCGGATACCAGATAGGTTCTGGTATTGAAAAGCAAAAATTTGACTTAAATGAAGAGCAAACTATCGCAGGTTTCCAAGATGCTGTCGCAGGTAAAGACGCAAGATTATCTCAAAGCAAAATCGATCGCAACATGGATTCACTAAAAGACAAGTTAATGAAAAAACAGATTGATATTTCAAAAGATAATAAAGTTAAATCTGAAGAATTTATGGCTGAAGTTGCTAAAATGGATAATACTGTCAAAGTAAATGACCAAGCTTATTATCAAGTAGTTAAGCAAGGCGATGGTAAAAAACCTAATGCTGATAGTACTGTGACTATCGCATACAAAGGTACTACCCCTGTTATAGCTTATGATGAAGATAAGTCTAAGCTAAATGATGTAAAAGAAGCTAAGCTAATAGGTAACTCTTTTGATTCTAATGACAATGCAACATTCCCACTAAACAATCTGATCCAATGTTGGAAAGACGCTATACCAGAAATCCCAGTTGGCTCAACTGTAGTGCTATACTGTGCTCCTGATGCAGCTTACGGCACTCGTGCTCCAGCTAGCATAGGTCCTAACCAAGCATTAGCATTTAAAATCACAGTTAAAGATTTTAAATAATACTACCAAAGCATCTATCTATATAGATTGTTATAATTATTCTGTGTGTTGTTTTGTGTGTAACATATTTGCTGTAGGGGCAAACCCTTGTGGTTGCCCAGCACCTAGTGCATAAAATCAGTAAATAATTGAAGTAATAACTAGCTTAACTCTTTCTCTTTACGGCTATATCACATAGCAGTTCAAGAGCTTTCTTATATTCACTATCAGCTAAAAAGCTAATTGATTGCTTTGCTAAATTTGCATATTCACAAGCTTTTTCATAAGAGTATTCTATTGCACCACTTTCTTTGATGATTGTGATGATTTCTTGAATATTATACTGACTATTTTCGATAGCATTTTTGATAAGCTCTTGTTTGTCTACAGATACATTTGCTAAAGCATAGATAGTTGGTAGTGTCATTTTGCCCTCTTCAAGATCATCACCAATATTCTTACCCATACTTTCTGCATCAGATACATAGTCAAGTACATCATCAGCTATCTGAAAAGCATTACCAAGATATACACCAAAGCTTTTGATATTATCAGCATTTGCTATGTACTGCTCTTTATCTAAACTAATAACACCTGCAAGCTCACATGCTGCTTCAAAAAGTTTAGCTGTCTTACAGTATATTACATTTGTATAGTCTTTCTCATTTAGGCTAGTATTACGAGCATTTAAAAGCTGCAACACCTCTCCTTCTGAGATTTTGTTGGTTGCATCAGCTAATATTTGCATTATCTGCATATTGTCTAAACCAACCATCATCTGAAATGCTCGTGAATATAGGAAGTCACCTGTAAGCACACTAGCCGCATTACCAAATACATTGTTTGCAGTATCTTTACCACGGCGAAGTTGCGAGTCATCTACCACATCATCGTGCAGTAGCGTAGCAGT
>Ga0307934_1001648_pt1 | contig 13215 bp, 11 predicted proteins | sample OrgLakmetageno90_FD_201838 | JGI IMG/M metagenome (GOLD analysis project Ga0307934, IMG submission 201838) | Saline water microbial communities from Organic Lake, Antarctica - #90 | ecosystem: Environmental > Aquatic > Non-marine Saline and Alkaline > Saline | place: Antarctica: Organic Lake... | reverse complement strand
CGGCTGCCCCTAGCTGGAAGCGCTTACCAAGAAACCTTATTGTGGGCCCAATTCGGCAACAACGCCGAAGCACAGGAAAGCTGGCAACGATTCATCAATAGCTGGCTGGATCTGACTGAATAAAAATCTCGATCGCTCTTAGCCGTTTTACTGAAAGAGAAAATCATGCGTAAGGATATGTAATAATATGGTTAACCTCACAGGCACTCTCGGAGAATATCGTTTTTTCCCAGCTATCATGCTACTGCTTGTAAGCGGCATATCACTCATGAACGGCGATGTCCGTGCGGCCAATGAGTTCGTGAATTACGAAGATTTTGGGGCGAAAGGGGATGGTAAGGCCGACGATTTCGAGGCCTTAGTAAAGGCTCACGAATATGCCAACCAGCACGGGCGAACCGTCAAGGTCAACGACGGCAAAAGCTACTACATAGGCGGCGCAGATCGGACCATCTCAATCCGTACCAATACCGACTTTGGCAAAGCCCGATTCATTATCGACGACACGGAGCTCGAGAACTACAAGGCCTCTGTTTTTAAAGTAGAATCAGACTTGGAACCTTTCAAAATCAAGGGTGTCAAATCTCTATCTGTGGGTCAGCGAAAGATAGACGTAAAATTGCCCGGATCCTGTGTGATCACAGTCAAGGATGACAACGTGAAGCGTTTCATTCGCCGTGGCAGAAACCAGAATAATGGATCGCCACAAACCGATACATTCCTCGTCGATAAGCGTGGCAACATAGACCCGAACACACCGGTCATCTGGGAATTCAAGCAGTTGACAAGCTTAGTGGCGATGCCGATGGATAAATCAACGTTGACCTTGCGCGGAGGGATATTCACTACCATTGCCAACTCCACCGAGTCCACAGGCTACCATGCCCGCGGCATCGCGATTGAGCGTTCGAATGTCGTCATCGAAGGCCTGCAACACCACATCGCAGGAGAAGGGAAACACGGTCCGCCTTATCGTGGTTTCATCAGAGTCTCCGGCTGCGCGAACGTGGTGATTAAAGACACAATCCTCAGTGGTCATAAAACTTACTACAAAATCGGCTCGGCAGGCAGACGAGTTCCCATGGGTTCTTATGACATCTCAATCGAAAAATCTCTCAACATCTCCTTGGTCAATGTCACCCAGTTCAACGATATCATGGATCGTAATTACTGGGGTATCATTGGCACCAATTTCTGCAAAAATCTATCCTATGACGGTTGTAAGCTATCACGATTCGACGCCCATCAAGGCGTGACCAACGCCACGGTTCGCAACTCAACCATTGGACATATGGGCGTTTTGTTAACTGGCTTCGGTGAATTCCTGATTGAGAACAGCACCGTACAAAGTAGGCGCTTCATCGGTTTACGCCAAGATTATGGAAGCACTTGGAAAGGCGATATCATCATCAGAAATTGTCGTTTTATCCCTCAAAAAGGAGGAGCTCTCATCGAAGGCTCCAACGATGGTCAGCACGACTTCGGTTACACCTGCTACATGCCGGAGCGCCTGCTAATTGATGGCTTAAAGATCGAAGACGGTAAGCCTTCCGATCGGGGCAAAGGTCCAGTGATTTTTTCAGACTTCAGTCCACGCTTCAAAAATGCCGACTACAAACAGAAGTTTCCTTACGTGATCACCCGCGAGGTTCACATCAGAAATGTAAGCACCACTAGTGGGAAGCTGCTGCAACTCAGCGACAACAAGTTCATGTTCAATAAGGTGAAGGTTCACGGTCTTGCGCGCTAATTCCCTACGATTGGTAAATGGAAATTCGTATTTCTTGTGCTCTTTGTGACAAAGTTTTTTGATAAACAACCGGAAGCAACCACCGCGTGATCACCCCGAAGCATCTTCGCCATTAGGGGATCAAGGCCTACGACCTACTGAAACGTAACGGCTACGAAATCGAGGATCACCACCTTGAGAGCAGGGAAGCCAACGTGAACTACAAGATCATGTCCGCACCGGGTTCGGCCGCTTCGAGTTCACTAGTGATGCCATCCAGTGGCCCAAAGTCTCCCAAGCGTTGGCTGGAGGCGATGACTTCCGCGACTTTGGTCAGTAAGCGTTCGGAGTAGCGCGCATCCGAAGCGAGAGAGGGCAATCCCTCCATGGCAGCACCCTCCCTTCTAAAAACAGATGAGATCAGCCTCTCACTTTTTCCAAACGAATATCAAAAACGAGCGCCGCGTAGGGCGCGATCTTGTCCCCTGCACCGCGCTTGCCCCACGCAAGGTCGGGTGGGACAACAAAGCGGAAGCGGCCACCTTCCTTCATCAACGGCAAGCCTTCCTTGAGCCCTGCGATTGCTTCTTCCATGGTGAATCGGTCATGGTCCGGCGTCCGGAAGGTGTCTTTGATGACTGTCCCGTCCGCCAATAGGATGCGCTGATTCACCTCGACGGTGCTCCACTCCGTCGGGCTCGCACCCTCGCCCGGATCCACAATTGAATACTGCAGCCCACTCGCCGTCTCGACGACGTCGGCTTTTGCACGGTTCTTTTTCAGAAACTCCTCGGTCTCCGCAAGACTGTCTCGCGCCGTCCCACGCGTCCGCTTCTTGCTGGAATCTCGCTTTTTCTCCTTCTTATGTCTCATAAATGAACTTTTCTGACAGTTCGATCAGCTCCAGAAAAGCATGCCTACGAACTCAGCCGAGCCACGTAGATGCGGTGCCACATATCTTCTGAATGCTCATGGGAACTGACTGGGTGCTCTTTTAGAACGAATCCGGCTTTCTTCAGAGCCATCTCCAACTTTGGCGAGGGTATGGCCATCCAGTAAGCCAGACAGCCACCGGGGTTGAGCGATTCCCGCAGTAGTTTTAAAAAACTTGGAGTGTAGAGTTTTACATTATCCTCGGTGATGCGCGCGTCTGGAGTATCGTCGATATCAATCAGGATCGCATCGTAGGTATTACCGTCCCCGAGACAGTCGAAGAGATCGGCCAAAATCACGTTCGTTCTCGCATCCTCGAGCAAGGGGCCATTGTGCTCGACCAGATAAGTGCGATTCCACTCGATGACCTGATTCATCAACTCCGCAACATCGATGGTGGCCGGCGAACCCACGAGCTCCAAAACCCGTTTAAGCGTGAACCCCATGCCCAATCCACCGATGAGCACGCGCGGATGCTCCGGCCGAGTCTCCGCGCCTTCCAACAGATCAACACAGCCCAGATCCGCAAGCATCTGTTCGGACCATGTCAGGCTCGTGCTCATCAGCTCCAGCCCGTTGTATTCCAGAATAAACTCCCCGCCCTGCTTATATAAGGCGAGCAGAGTTCCATCGGGCATACTGGTTTTGTCCAGTTGTATATAGGGATTCATCGCCGGAATTATCGACGAATCAGCCCCAGCGACAAGAGCATGTTACGATCACTCTGCGGCGTTAGATTAAACTGAAAATTTCTTGGGGGAAAAACCGCGGCGACCGGCCCAGCACCTGACCTCGGTTACAAACCTTTACTTCGGAAAGCTAATCCTCGTTTCGGTTTACCGATGATCGTTAAATCTCTCCTTCGGCACGAAGTTCTTCGTAAATCTCTGGGTGATGGTCCTTCATGCAATCGGGACAAATACCGTGGCTGAAATTCGCCTCGGAATGGGCCATCATGTAGCATTCGACTCTCTGCCAGAAACCAGAGTCATCGCGGATGCCTTTGCAATGCGAGCAAATCGGAATAATACCTTGTAGCAATTTAATATCAGTAAGTGATTCAGCCAAGGCAGCAGAAACACGGCGGAGCTCCATGCGAGAAACGAGCAGTCTACTTAGCGCCTCCAAGGACTTGCTCTGCTCGGCAGTGAGGGAACGCGGCTTACTATCAATTACGCAAAGTGTGCCAAGCCCATTGCCATCCTTATCGATCAAAGGCGCGCCGGCATAAAAGCGAATATTCGGCCCGCCAGTCACCAGAGGGTTCTGCGCGAATCGCTCGTCGGCAGTAGCGTCTTCAACCAACATAACATCTGTTCCAAGAATGGCGTGAGCGCAGAAAGACTGCTCGCGTGGGGTTTCGGCCGCATCAAGTCCACGGCGAGACTTGAACCACTGGCGCTCCGCGTCCACCAGAGACATCAGCGATACGGGCGCTCCGCAAATCGAAGAGGCAAGAAAAGTGAATTCGTCGAAATCCTGTTCTGCTGCCGTATCCAGTATTTTATAGCTGCGGAGAGCTTCAAGGCGTTTGGTTTCGTTTTTCGGAAAAGGAGCGGACATTCGATTTATTGATTAGCTGAAAATGTTTAAGACTTTAAAAAATAATTATCCAGCTGAAATTACTGACCAAATTACACAATTTTATCCGTATTAGCGGACTGGCCGAGGCCCGAGGAAAGCCTCTCCAAGTTCTCACCAAAACTAGTGCGCAGCTCAAAACGATAAAGTGATATCAGGAAGACTTACTTCAATGGGTTTTCATACCAGACCACATTATGACTGCTCTGGCCACCGATCAGCATATCCAGATCTCCGTCCGCATCCATATCGATGAGCCGTGTGTCATAGGAGCTTTGCTTGGTATCTATCACATGTTTGGTGAAGTTTCCCTTACCGTCGTTTTCATACCAAGCAGTCTCTCCGATTAAGCTCGAGCTACAGGTCGCGAAATCAAGATCTCCGTCCTCATCAATGTCAGATGCGGCAAGGCTATGCGGCGTATCAAGCTCGCTATCGATCATGATTTTTTCAAACTCAGGACCTTTAAACCAGAGGACACCTTTTTCGTGCCCACGGGTCAAAAGAAGATCCAAATGCCCGTCTTGATTTAAATCCAAGGTGAGAACATTTGTAGCTCCGGGCTCATCATCGGAGACCAAATGCTTGCTCCATTTCTTCGTCGGATCCTCCGGCTGCTCCCACCAGGCAACCCAACCGCCAGCAGGTGCTGCGCAAGAAATATCACCTCTGCCATCTTTATTGATATCACCAAATCCCATGTAGTGATTCCGCCCCGGAGCATCGTTATCCGCAAAAACATTAGGCGTCCAAAATTCTCCATTGAAGAGGTCGTCGGGAGTCTTGAACCAAGTGATGGAATTCGGGATAACACTTTCCGTCTCATCTCTCCAAGAGTTCGCAATGAGGTCTTCTTTCCCATCACGGTCCACGTCTGCGGTTATCACACAGTGAGCTCCATTTACTTCCATGTTTATCATCCGACAAACCCACTCGTCCTCAAAAGGATTTTCCGGACACTCCAGCCAAAACAGCATTCTGTTAGATCCGATGTAATCCATATCGCCATCACCATCCACATCCATCAGTGTGGAATGAATACACCCGCGCTCCGCAATCCGCCCGGTCCAGTCCGCCGGCATCTCCGGTAAGACAATTTTCTTAGTCCAATCCGGGCCCTTATACAGAGCCACCTTACCGCCATAGGAACACATGATGTCAATATGACCATCGTTATCAAAATCATCCGCAACGGCAGAGCTTGTGTCAGCACCTGTGTGATCAACAATGTGCTTCTTCCAAGTAGCCTTGGCCTCTTCAGGCGGTGAGCAAGAGCTAAAAACTATGATGAATGGAATAATGAGTATGATCTTTTTCATAGGGCTTTAAAGCTACGGGGAATGCTATGCGTGAGTGCACAAAGTTACGTGCCAAGGCTCGATATTGAATCGACGCTCTCTAGAATTACCAACATTTAAGAAACTAGATTTTGAGGCCGCGTTGCCAAGTTCATTCTAATCTTCGTGGGTATTGACCCAACCTCACCGGCTACCTAGATAACTGGGGTAAGCCCAAATCTCATAGAAAAATTGCGGTTCGTTACGCTCACACCCTATTTCCAGTTGGCTTTAACCTATATAACAAAGACGGCACCTCTGGATACTCGACCGGATTGGTTTCAAATGGCCAATTCAGGCCAAAAGTGCGCGGTGTTTTTCAGTTTTGTAAAACCAATCGATATCCCATACACTCAATACAAATACCTAAAAAAATGAGCGAATCACAAGCAACCATCTACCGCATGGTCACTCCGAAGCACCTGTGCCCTTGGGGGATCAAAGCCTACGACCTACTGAAACGGAACGGCTACAAAATCGAAGACAAGCATCTCGAAAGCAAAGAATCCAACGTCGCTTATAAGGAAGAGAATAACTACAGCGAGACTCCACAGATATTCATCGATGGCGCACGCATCGGTGGATATGATGAACTTCGCGAGCACCTCGGCTTGGGGCCGGACCCGAAAGAAGGAGAAACCTACCAGCCCGTGATCGCCATTTTCACGGTCACTTTCCTGATGGCATTGACTACGTGTTGGGCGATGCTCGGCTCGCTTGAAATCATCCGTGTGCTCGAGCTTTTCATCGGGTTTAGTATGTGTGTTTTGGGCATCCTGAAGCTTCAGGACCTGATGTCCTTCGCCACCGGTTTTATCCAATACGATATGATCGCGCAGCGCTATGTCCCCTATTCATACGTATATCCGTTTGTCGAAGCCGGGGCCGGGGCTTTGATGATCGCAGGCTTGTTCACATGGGTCGCCGCACCTGCGGCACTCATAGTTAGCGCCATCGGCGCGATTTCCGTATTCAAGGCCGTCTACGTTGAGAAGCGCGATCTCAGCTGCGCGTGCGTTGGCGGCGGAAGCGAGGTTCCGCTTGGCTTCCTCTCTCTCACGGAAAACTTGATGATGATGGCCATGTCCATCTGGATGATCGTGAAAGCACTCTGAGGTTCAGCGAGATCAAATCACTTCATCAAGCCATTTTAGCATACGTTTCCGATACACCCCGGCGTCTCGTGAAAGGGAATCACCGTGCCGACCCTCCTTCACTTCGAAAAGGGTCTTTGGCTCGTTAGCTAAGTCAAAAAGCTTCTTGCCCTGCGCGAGAGGGACAACTTCGTCCTGTGTGCCATGAATCACGAGCAGAGGAATCTTAGTGATCTTTTTGATGAAATCTTTCGGCGAAAGTTCGTCAGAAATCATCTTCGCGCCAAATTGACCGCCGATATGAGTGGCCATCTCGCGATACGAGGCAAACGCCCCATCGATGATAATCGCCTTCACGCCCTTGGGGTTGGCCTCGGCAATCGCTGTCACGGATTTCGCACCACCAAGACTATGGCCGTATGAAACCAACCGGTCAGCATCCACATCGGGACGCTTGGAAACGTAGTTAAACGCCGCCTGAACATCTTCCACCATCCCCTTGCGATCCACCTCTCCTTCGGATCTACCGAAGCCACGGTAATCATACATGAGCACTTGGTAGCCAGCCTCTGCCAACCACATCACGAATCCCAAGTGATGCCCGATTGAACCGGCATTCCCGTGAGAAAAAACAACCGTTCCTTTCGGCTTACCCTCTTTCACCTTCAGAAACCAACCATGTAGTTTGGTTCCATCAGCGGACTCAAAATTCACATCGTCGTAACGGAATTTCCATTTCGCCGGAGTCGCGGGCTCATCACGTGTCGGGAAATAAAACAGCCGGTTGGTATCGCCATTTCCCATTAGAGCTTTGGCAATTTCCGATAACTCACCGCTCTCGTTTTCAAGAAACCGGCGGATGTCATCCGCGGTGATCTGCGGCTGCCCGCCGGGCTCTTGTGCGCTGGCGCACGTGACTGTCGCCACACAAGCTAAGCTTCCAAACCATTTCATCCAATAACGATACGCGGTAATGCTATCTTGTCGAATTTCTTGGCTTTGACCTGAGTTACCAAGAATCAATAACTGCGCCCCCAAAGGGCCATGGTCTGACTCGGTTTCCCCGTCAGGAAGCAGGCATCCCCGACTTCCGAAAGCAGCGCCTTCGGCAGACCCGCATCGGCAATCGGCAAGCAACGAATCGTGATCTTGTGCTGCTTGGAAAGCTTATCCTCGTCCTCCGGAGTGCCGGCCCAAGGCGTCGCCAACCAACCAGGGTTTTCAGAATCCCAATAGGCATTGAACGCCTCCAGATCATTGCAGGCAGAAATATTCTCATCACGAAGTTTTGTCGCCGTCTCCAGCAGCTTGTCGTGAATCTCCTGAAGGATATCCGGAACCATCTGAATGAATTCCTCTTTATCGATAAATGCCTTTTCGTTGGGTGCCTGGTCGCGCCGCTGCAGACAGACTTTGCGTGATTCAATATCACGCGGCCCGATCTCGATACGGATTGGCGTGCCCTTTTTTACCCAGTCCCATTTTTTCTGTCCGCCCTGCAAGTCGCGCGTGTCGACGTGAACACGGATCGGATCACCGTAAAAAGTTTTTGTTCCTTGCAGTGTCTCTGCCAACGCATGGCAGGCATCAAGCACAGCTTCACTTGTGTCGGGCTTAGGTGTCACCGGAATGATCACTACCTGCTTGGTCGCGACGCGCGGTGGGAGCACCAAACCATCGTCATCAGAGTGTGCCATGATGAGAGTTCCGATCAAGCGGGTGGAAACGCCCCACGAAGTTGTGTAAGCCAATTCCTGCTCACCCTCGCGATTGGTGAAAGAAATATTCTGCGCTTTCGAAAAATTCTGACCGAGGTAATGGGAAGTCCCCGCTTGGATAGCTTTTTTATCCTGCACCATGGCTTCCACCGTCAGCGTCATGTCAGCACCGGGAAAGCGTTCGTTTTCGGTTTTTTCACCCGGGACCACGGGAATCGCCAGATGATCGCGGAGGAACTCCTCATACAAGCGATGGATCAACCTTGTCTCCGTATGCGCCTCCTCAACACTCTCGTGTGCAGTGTGCCCTTCCTGCCAGAGAAACTCCGCTGTCCTAAGAAACATGCGTGGTCGCATTTCCCAGCGCATCACATTCGCCCACTGATTGATGAGCAAAGGAAGGTCTCGATAGGATTGCACCCAACGCGCGAAGGCTGCACCGATGATGGTCTCGGACGTCGGCCGGATCACATACGGCTCCGCCAACTTTCCTCTGGGAATCATCTTTGTTTTCCCGGTTTCCTCATCCTTTACAGCCTCCAGACGATGGTGCGTCACGACAGCACATTCCGTGGCAAAACCCTCCGCATGTTCCGCCTCTTTTTCCAAGAACGACAAAGGAATAAGCAAAGGGAAATACGCGTTCTCATGGCCGGTCGCTTTGAAGCGCCTGTCGAGCTGCTGCTGTATCAGCTCCCAGATTCCGTAACCCCATGGCTTGATAACCATGCAGCCACGCGTCTCGGAATTTTCCGCAAGGTCTGCGGCTTTGATCACTTGTTGATACCACTCAGGAAAATCCTGTTCACGAGTGGGGCTGATGGCGGTCTTGTTGTTCGACATGGGAGTAGCCAACACAGTGACCGCAACCACTGTTTCTTTGCAAGCCGCGACATGCTCAATCTCAACGCATCTTCTGCCGCTGCAGCAACCCATTCACATAAACAGGCGCATACGCGACCAAGCAACTGACGCACACGATGAACAAAGACTTTTGCGTTTCTGGGAATTTATCACCCAGCACAAACATGGCGATGAATCCGACAGCTTCGGAAAAGACCAACCCAATTATCATCGCCGGCATCAATTGAGCGAGACTCTTTATTTTTGGTATCACCACAAAGCGGATCACCATAGCAAGCAACGCCAAGCCGCCACAGACCGCCACAATACCAGTCGGCGCAGGCTCCTCGTTGACCCCCTCCGGAATACCCCCAGCAGCAAAAAACAGAATGATGAAAAAGCCCTGCAGGATCGAGAACCAGATGATCCAAAATACAAATGGTTTCGCTGGCTGTTCATCTGCGTTTTTTAAAAACATGACCGAATTCTACAAATTCAATTCTCTAACCACAAGCTCAAGCGCTTGGGGCAAATCCTCCTGCATCCGATTATTGCCAGCGGTCTAAAAATCAAAATACCTGTAACCATAAGGAACAGCATTTCGAATACTATTTATTTGCATTTCGCCGTCTAAACCATACTTCCATCTTACTAAAACGAAACCCTACCAATTTTAACTCTCTCATTCATTTTGAAGTCCACCCCACGATCCAACATCAGCGCTCTCGCGCTTTGCGCCCTTCTTTCCTTACCGATCTCAGCCAGCGCTGAATATTACCAAGGAGAGCAGATGTTCCAGCCGCATCCCGAGGAAAACGCAGCAAAGCCTTGGCCGATCGATCGCTTCGGACCCGTTGGCCTAAGCCTCGAGCTAGCCAAGCCTGGCATGACGATCTACGTCAAAGGTGTTGAGGAAGGCTCACCCGCTGCCGCGACAGGGAAATTCAAAAAGGGACAGATCATTGAAAAAGTTAACGGCAAGAAACTCGACGGCCGCGACCCTCGTATCGTCCTAGGTGATTGGATCACTGAATCAGAAGCGAACGGTGGAAAAATGACCCTCGTCATTGCCGATAAACCCGGTGCCACACCTCAAGACGTCACCGTCCAGCTCCAAGACATGGGGAAATACAGCGCCACGTGGCCTGAAGATTGCCCGAAGTCTGATAAAATCGTCCGCCAATTCGCAGAGTTCCTCGCAAAAGTCGACAAGCCAAACTACGGCGCCGCCATGTTCCTGCTCTCCACCGGAGAACAAAAAGACCTCGATGTCGTCCGCGGTTGGTATAGCGGCAAACTCGCCGACAAAAAATACGATCGCGCCATACCATGGGACATCGGATACGATGGAAGTGCCGTCTGTGAATACTACCTGAGGACCGGAGACAAATCCGTCCTACCCGCCATCCAATCCATGGCAGATCGCCTGAAAAACACCATCTACCGTGGTGGCTGGGCCGGCCGCGGTGGCGCGCCCTATGGTTATGGTTCGCTGAATGCCGCGGGGGTTCACTGCGTCACCTTCCTCATGCTCGCCAAGGAATGCGGCGTGAACGTTGACGAGGAAACCTTCAATTCGGCACTCCGCCGCTTCTTCCGCTTTTCTGGAAAAGGTAATCTAGCTTACGGCAACAGCATGCCCGAAGGTGGGTTCGTCGATAATGGCAAAACCAGTAAACTCGCGTTCGCCATGGCAGCGGCGGCGGCACTGACAGGAGATCAGAAAAATTCTGTCTATGCCAAGGCGCGCGACATTAACGCGACCAAGACCTTTTACTCGACTACGTGGCTTTTCCACGGTCACACCGGTGGCGGTATCGGCGAGCTGTGGCGAGGACAAGGCATGACCGCCGTCAAGGAGCAACGCCCTGTTCAACACCGCTCATTTATGGACAACCGCCGCTGGATGTATGATCTCGCACGCACGCACGATGGCGCCTTCGGATGGTTCGGCGGCTGGAATGTCAGCTACACCGAAACAGGACATGAGGCTTTTCGGTCGTGGGGTAATTTCATCCCACTAATCTTCACCCAACATAAGAAAAATTTACGCATCCACGGGGCATCGAAAACCAAATTCTCAAACATTCATGAGCTTCCCGAAAGACCATGGGGAAACAAGAATGATGACGCCTTCCTTTCCATGACACCCGGCGAATACGCTCCAGGCAAGCGTATCGATATTTCCAAAGAATTACTCGAAACGCACGCCTCTCTTCCGCTAAGCAAGCTCATCGCAGATCCAAAGGCATCGGATGAAATATTGCTCGGCTACGCCCTCCACATCGACCAAGGAATCCGCGCTTACACAGCTAAAGTGATTTCTTCACGGGGCAAGGTCGATCTCGTAACCAACCTTCTCCAATCGCAAGATCCACGCGGTCGCCAAGCCGGTCTGCTCTGCCTTACAGGCATGTTCAAAGGCAGTCCCTTGGGCAATGATAAGCTGACTCCGGAAATGTTCGAACTGGTTGGGAAAATGATCGAAGATCCCGCCGAATCCTGGTGGGTGAAAATCCATGCCCTCCAAGCCATCGGCAGAGCGCCCGTTGAAACTATCGCCAAACACCGCGATACCATGATCAAGCTCACGGAGCACAATGAATGGTGGATGTCCTCCGCCGCCATCGAAGGCCTGACCAAGCTCGCCACCGACAAAAACCATTACCAGCCTGTGCTGACAGCGCTCGATACTTATGCCAGGACAATCAGTGACATGCCTGCCATGAACCCCGTCCAGGCTATCGCGAAAAATATCAAGGGAGCCGATAAGCAAATCCAAGAATTCGCCATTCAGAAAATGGGCGCGGCATATCTGGGTTATCAAGAGAAAATCGCAACACCAGGTGCTCAAGACCTCTCGGAAGGAGTCGATTATTTCCTCGACCAAATGGCGGGAAATCTCGCCCAAACCCCCGGAGGAACCGAGCTCCTTTACAGGCTTTCAAAACAGCGGAATCCCGACAAAGGACTCCCCCATCCGTTCATCTACATGGATGCGGATCTCACCAAGCTCGATCCCGAGATCTCAAAGGAATTGAAACCGCTTTTCGTTTCCTCAGTCATCCCGGCAAAGAAGGAAGAGGTTGGCAGCTACCTGAAAAACGAGATCAAAACCGGGATACCCGGAAGGGCGCACAGCGCGATCGTCAAAGTTTACGAAGGGATCGGCATTGATGAATTCAGTTGGAAGAATTTCGGACCTCACGAAGATGAAATCAAATGGGCTTACCATACGTTCACACCACAGGAGAAAATCAATCCAAGGACGCCCGGCGCATACCGTCAGGTCACTTGGCCCGCTGGAATGGAAAAATGGTATGAACCCGGCTTCGATTTTAAACGTGCCGGCTGGAAAGTCGCTTCCGCCCCATTCGGTGGAACCATGGGTAAAAAAGAATACAAAGGAAGGTGCTCACAACCTTACTGCAAATGCGCTTCGGAGATCGAAACACTTTGGGACAAAGAGGTTCTCATGATGCACACCCAAATGGATCTACCGCCTCTTAAAGAAGGGCACGCCTATTCATTATGGATCGGCGGGCGCAGCCACGTGAACACCGGCGATGGCTCAGATGTTTGGATCAACGGCAAACGCGTTTTCGCAAGAGCTGGATTCACTAGCATGGCTGGCCTCCCAGGTGGGTTGTTCTTGGATGAACAGAATGCGGCCAAAACAATCGGAGATAAGAACTTTGATGGCACAGTGGGCCGCACAGGCAGACGCATGGGAGGAACACCACGCGGCTTCATTCTCACGGAAGAACTCAAAAAGGAGGTCGCAGAGGGCAAGTTCACCTTGGCCGTAACCGGATTCAACCATCCTCAGAACAGCGGCGGAAATCGGCAGAGCGTTTGGTTCACCGAGTCGAAAATCCTCGATTTCGATGAGTCCGAAGAAAGCTCGAACTAGTAGCCCACCACAGCTAATGCGACTGCGATCTTGTCGTTAAATTTAACTTTTCGGCTGAAAGTTAAAC
>Ga0307934_1001647_pt1 | contig 13224 bp, 13 predicted proteins | sample OrgLakmetageno90_FD_201838 | JGI IMG/M metagenome (GOLD analysis project Ga0307934, IMG submission 201838) | Saline water microbial communities from Organic Lake, Antarctica - #90 | ecosystem: Environmental > Aquatic > Non-marine Saline and Alkaline > Saline | place: Antarctica: Organic Lake... | reverse complement strand
TGACTTGGTTTTGACCCATATGTTCGGCTGATGCCAGCCAGGGAGGCAGTATGTTTTTTACCTTGCTTATCGTGACTTTTGTTCTGGCATTACTGGTTTGTGTCGGCATCGTCAGCTTATTTCAAAAACCAATTGCCGAGATTTTTCAACGGATCATCAAGGATCCAATAAGTCACGCCTGGCAAAAATATATTGTCTTTGCCACTTATGTGGTGGGTATCTCCGGTGGCGTGCGCATTTACGAGCTGGAGCGTTATATCACAGCGCATTTCGACAAAGTCGAGGTGCTTGAATTAACCGCAGAGCGTTGGGTGATTGAAATTTACCGCACGCTAATCGAAACCTTGCAAAGCATTGCCTGGCTATATCTTGTGGTGTTTGTCTTTGCGCTGATCGCTTATGTGATCGTTCGGGGTTTTGAGTTGAAAAATGCTAGTCAAAACAGCACTGGCACAGATTAGCTCAACTTATTTTGCCCAATTAGTGCGTTTGGCTTGCTGGAGTTTTTCATAGCCAGCCAATAAAGCATTGTGGCGTGCAAAACCGTCCAGACTCAGGCCGGGGCAATGCAGGTTATGGAACAGTTTTTCGCCGTCAACGATTTGCAGGCCATCATCGACATTCTGCTGACCATACATCAGGGCCAAACCTTGTGTGTAATCAGCATAATCGCGTTCATCATCCCATTTGATTTCCAGCAGCGCTTTCAGGCAACGGTAATGCAGGATGTTTTGTTCGCTGGCTTGATCCAGCACCAAACACCAGTCAATCCAGTCGATAGCTTCCTCATCTTCCAGAGCCAGATACAGCATCGCTTTCAGTTCACCCAGCCGGATGTCAGCCCATAAAGTGCCCGGATCCGGGGCCAGTCCGATAAACGGTGCCACCGGCGTTTGATCGTTATAACCACCTTCATCAAGGCGATCCAGAATATCCTGCCATTGATCGGCATCACCGTCTTTCAGGGTCAGAAAATCCTCACGAAACAGCGCTCCTTCATTGTTGTTTTCCCAGACCAGTTCATCGACCGGATAAATATCAGACATACCCGGCACCAGAATCCGGCAGGCATAAACATCCAGATGGTTATAATCGGCAATGTAAATATCAAAGCCCAGTCCGTGAATTTTATCGGTCAGGAATTTAAATTCATCGGCAGTTTTATCATCGTGATCCCAGTCAAAAAAATCATAATCAGGGTTTTCACGGAAAAAATCATAAGAAATATAGCCACTGGAATCGATAAAGTGCATTTCCAGATTGGCAGAGGAGGCGACTTCATCCAAATCAAATGTCGGTGGATGAAATACGTCCAGTTGATCCAAACCACGGCCTTGCAGTAATTCCGTTACCGTACGTTCCAATGCCACTTCGAAACTTGGATGGGCGCCAAATGAAGCAAACACCGAACCATCTTTAGGATTAATCAGCGTCACCGACATCACCGGGAATTCCCCGCCTAATGAGGCGTCGGCTACCCGCAGGTGATAACCGTGATCACGCAGTTCCTGCAGGGCTTGCTGGATTTTCGGATAACGATTCAGGACTTCGCCGGGGACTTCAGGCAGGCACAGGCCTTCGGCGATGATTTTATTTTTAACATAACGCTCAAATACCTCGGATAAACCCTGTACCCGCGCCTCATTCTGTGTATTGCCGGCCGACATGCCGTTGCTGACATAAATATTGCCAATAATATTAACCGGAATAAACCGCGTTTCCCCATCACGCAGACGCTGATAAGGCACCGCACAAATTCCACGCTCGCCATCACCGGAATTGGTATCAAACAGCATATCCGGCGTCAGTTCATTTTCCGGGTCAAAATATTGCCACAGCGTTTTATCCATCAACTCTTCTGGCATGGTCTCGCCATCAATAGCAAACCAACGTTCGTTCGGGTAATGCACAAACGCATTGTTGCTGTGCTGTTCGCCCAGATAAAAGTCGGCAAAAAAGTAATTGCAGCTGAGGCGCTCGAAGTATTCGCCTAACGCGCTGGCCAGACAGGCTTTTTCGCTGCTGCCTTTGCCGTTGGTAAACATCAGCGGGCAGGTTTTATCGCGGATATGCACAGAATAAACATTGCTGACCGGGTTCAGCCAGGAGGCTTCTTCGATATCAAAACCAAACGATTTTAATTTGGCCTGCATGGTGGCGATGCTGGTTTCCAGATCGCTGTCTTTGCCTTTGATAAACGTTGCTTCAGTCATGGTATTTTCTCTGGAGATAAAAAAGCCCCCAAAAAGGAGGCTTTTTCTGCAAATAAGCAGATTCGGTTTTACATGATAACAGCTCGCCGAATTTACTTTTTGTTAATACAATCGATGGATGCTATTTGCGTAATGTCAGCACCGCACCGACGACAACCGACGCTGCACCAACAATGATATACCACATGGTTTGGTCACTGAATCTGCCGGTGAAGCTTTCAGCCATTTGCTCCCCTAATGATTGTGAGGCGTTATAGCCAAAAACCAATAAGATAATGCCGATGACTAATAAAGCGATACCTAGAACTTTGTTGTTGCCCATGAGCTTATCCTTTTAATTATTATTTATGTTCTCCAGGGGTGGTCAGGTAGATCACATACACCAATGGTTTCTACACCGGCGCGGGCAACCAGATCATCATTTTCAACGGAGCTGCCACTGACCCCTATAGCACCCGACATAAAGCCTTTATCGTCTACAATCGGCACGCCACCCGGAAAGGTAATCATGCCATCATTTGAATGTTCAATACCATATAATGGTTGGCCAGGTTGTGACAGCTGACCAATTTCGCCACTGGGCATCCCAAAATAGACGGCGGTGCGGGCCTTTTTGATTGCAATATCAATACTGCCTACCCAGGCATCATCCATACGATAGAACGCTTTAAGTGCGCCGCCGGAATCAACCACGGCAATACACATACGGGTTTCAGTTTGTGCTGCTTTTTTTAATGCGCCATCAATGGCTTTTTTGGCGGCTTTGGACGTAACGTGCATAATTTTTATCCTCTGATTTTGTTTGGACAGAATGAGATGAACGGTGGTGTTAGATTTGTGCAAGCTGAATTAAGCTTTGCGATGTAAAACAACCAACTCCCGAGCGTTTCATTAATGACAGTTATCGGGATAAGCGCATTAACCTGTATCAAAAACAAATAATACGTATCTTATATAGCCGTTTAATTCAGGTACTGACAGTCTGTCAGGCAACATTTAAATTTCGTCAGCGCCAGATAAATCGAAATCTTCATGGTCAGCAATATTCTGTTTTTGCACCTGAAAAAACAATCACTTGTCTGTACTAATCAACCCAGAAAGCGTATCCTTACGGCCCTTTGCAAATCAAAGATTTTATGGCCGGAAAACTTTTTATCAGAACCTTTGGCTGCCAGATGAACGAGTACGACTCGAACAAAATGGCCGAAGTGTTGGGTGCGTCACATCAACTGGAGCCGACTGAGATCGCGGAAGATGCTGACGTGTTGTTGCTTAATACCTGCTCAATTCGCGAAAAAGCCCAAGAAAAAGTCTTCCATCAACTTGGCCGCTGGAAACGCTGGAAAGATAAAAAGCCCCATTTGATCATTGGTGTCGGTGGCTGTGTCGCCAGTCAGGAAGGTGAGGCGATCCGTAAACGCGCGCCATGGGTCGATTTGGTGTTTGGCCCGCAAACCTTGCATCGCCTGCCGGATATGCTCAACGAAGTACGCAAAAACAATAAACCCGAAATTGATATCTCGTTTCCAGAAATCGAAAAATTCGATCATTTGCCGGCACCACGCGCTGACGGCCCGACTGCGTTTGTATCGATTATGGAAGGCTGCAGCAAGTACTGTACTTTTTGCGTGGTGCCTTATACCCGTGGTGAAGAAGTCAGCCGGCCGGTTGGCGGTATTTTGCGCGAGATCCGTCAGCTGGCGGCGCAGGGCGTTCGGGAAGTTAATTTACTCGGCCAGAATGTCAATGCTTATCAAGGCATTATTGAAGATGACGAAACCGCTGATTTGGCGCTGCTGATTCATTATGTGGCGGCAATTGACGGCATTGAACGCATCCGTTTTACCACTTCACATCCTGTAGAGTTTTCTGACTCATTGATGCAGGCATTTGCCGAAGTGCCGGAACTGGTTAACCATTTACATTTGCCAGTACAGTCGGGTTCCAACCGTATTCTGGCGATGATGAAGCGTGGCCACAGCGTTGCCCAATATGTCGATAAAATTGAGCGTCTGAAAAAAATCCGTCCGAACTTGAGCATGTCCAGTGACTTTATTATTGGCTTTCCCAATGAGACTGAGCAGGATTTCACTGACACCATGGACCTGATTAACCAAATTGGTTTTGATCATTCCTTTAGCTTTATCTATAGCGCTCGTCCCGGCACGCCGGCGGCGATGTTTAATGATGATGTCAGCGATGACGTCAAAAAACAGCGGCTGCAAGTCATGCAGGACCGGTTGCGTGAACTTGAAATGGACATCAGTAATGCCATGGTCGGCACGGAGCAGCGGGTTTTAGTTGAGCGTACCGCACATCGTTATGACGGTGAACTGGCTGGCCGTACTGAAAATAACCGGGTGGCCAATTTCCCCGGTGATGACAGCCTTATCGGCAAATTTGTCGATGTTCGTATTACCGAAGCGCACAGCAACTCCTTGCGAGCAGAACTGCTTGCTGATAGCGTTATTCTTTAAGCCATTCACGGAACTCCTTTGTGACCCAAACCACTGCGTCAGTCGATAGCATCAGTTTTGAACTCAGCCCTGCGGATAATCCCCGCCTAGCCAACCTCTGCGGCCATCTGGACGAGCATTTACGGATGATGGAGCGGGGGTTTGGTGTAGAAATCAATAACCGCGGCATTAAATTCCAAATCATCGGTCATCCCGACAAGCTCGGCGATGTCCAGGATGTACTTCATGGCTTGTATGCGGAAACAGCGCAAACGGTATTGGCCCCGGAGCAGGTGCATTTAGCGATTCGCGAAGTGGGTGGCACCGACACCAGCGGTTTTGAGGCTGAAAAAGAAGTCACCATCAAAACCAAACGTGGTCTGGTCAAAGCCCGTGGTGACAATCAGCAAGAATATTTGCGCCGCATTATGACCCACGATATTAATTTCGGTGTCGGTCCGGCCGGTACCGGCAAAACCTATTTAGCCGTAGCCTGCGCTGTTGAAGCGTTGGAACGGGATTTTGCGCGGCGTATTGTGCTGGTGCGGCCAGCAGTGGAAGCCGGTGAACGGCTTGGCTTTTTGCCCGGCGATTTGGCGCAAAAAGTGGATCCCTACCTGCGACCTTTATTTGATGCACTTTATGAAATGCTTGGTTTTGAGAAAGTCGCCAAGCTGATCGAGCGCAATGTCATTGAAGTTGCGCCGCTGGCGTACATGCGTGGCCGAACGCTTAATGAAGCCTTTATTATCCTTGATGAAGCGCAAAACACGACCGTCGAACAAATGAAAATGTTTTTGACCCGGCTCGGTTACAACTCGACGGCCGTGATCACCGGTGATATTACTCAGGTTGATTTACCGTCATCACAACGCAGTGGTTTACGCCATGCCATTGAAGTACTTAAAGGTGTAGAGGGAATCGGCTTTACCTTCTTTCAAGCGAAAGATGTGGTTCGCCATTCACTGGTGCAAAAAGTGATTCTTGCTTACGATAAGGCTGAACGGAAACAGTGAACGTGCTCATTGATCTGCAACAGGCGGTCGAAACACTGCATCTGGATGTGGCGCAGTTCCAAAGCTGGGCTGCAGCTGCGCTGCAGGAAGTGGGAGAAGATTGCGAGTTAAGTATTCGTATTGTCGATATTGATGAAAGTCAGCAGTTAAATCGTGATTATCGCGGAAAAGACAAACCCACCAACGTATTATCTTTTCCGTTTGAATCACCGGTGCCGTTGCAGCCAAAACTGCTGGGTGATTTAGTGATTTGTGCGTCAGTGGTAGCGAGCGAAGCAGCTCAGCAGGGCAAGCCAGAACAGCAGCATTGGGCACATTTAACAGTACACGGTTGTCTGCATTTGCTTGGCTACGATCACATCAACGATGATGATGCGACGCAAATGGAAGCGAAAGAAATTAACATTTTGCGGCAGTTTAATATTGAAAACCCCTATCTCGAATCGAGGGTATCACCATGAACGAGGGTCGACCGAGTCGCTCCAGTAACCCGCAGTCCTGGGTCAAGCGACTGAGTAACTTATTTTTAGAACCCAAAGATCAGGAGCAACTGATCGAACTCATCCGCAGCGCTTCGGAGCGTCATATTCTCGATGCCGAAGCCTTGTCGATTGTCGAAGGCGCACTGAGCGTCTCACAAATGCAAGCACGCGATATTATGATCCCGCGTTCACAAGTGGTGATGGTGTCCCGCGATGCAACAGCTGAAGAAACGCTGAAACTGGTCACCGAAACCTCCCACTCGCGGTTTCCGGTCATTGATGATGACCGTGATGATGTTATCGGTATTTTGCTGGCCAAAGATTTACTGACCGCAGTCGTGACGGCGGGTGAATTCAAGTTTGATTTACGTGAACTGCTGCGCCCGGCGGTATTTATTCCGGAAAGTAAACGTCTTAATGTCCTGCTGCGTGAATTTCGCGCTCGCCGCAATCATATGGCGATAGTGGTTGATGAATATGGTGGTGTTGCCGGTATTGTCACCATTGAGAATGTCCTGGAACAAATCGTCGGTGAAATCGAAGATGAGCATGATATCGACGACGATGCGCCCATTTTACAACGCGATGAAAACACATACACCGTCAAGGCACTGACGCCGGTCGAGGACTTTAACGAGTTTTTTGAAGCGGAATGGAGCGACGACGATTTTGATACCGTTGGTGGTCATGTCGTTAATCAATTTGGTCATTTACCGGGGCGTGGTGAACAAATCACTATCAATGGCTTTGAGTTCACTATTTTGCGGGCTGATAATCGCCGGGTGCACTTGATGCGGATGGTGTTATTACCGGAAGTACCGGAAAGCGAAACGGAAATCGAATAATGTTCAGTGAACGTCGCAAAGGCTGGCGCGGGCCGGCAGGGACCTGGCTGGCCCTGCTGGGTGGTGCTGTATTGCCACTGGCGTTTGCCCCGTTTTATTGGTATCCACTGGCGATTGTCAGTTTAATTTTATTGTTCGCCAGTTGGCGAGATGTCAGTCCCAATCAGGCGTTCAAACGAGGCTGGTTATTTGGTCTCGGCATGTTTGGCGTCGGTGTTTCCTGGGTATATGTTGCCATCCACGAGTTTGGTCAGGCCAGTTGGCCGTTGGCTGGTGGCTTGACGGTCGGGTTTGTTGCGTTTCTGGCCTTGCTGCCGGCGCTGCTGGGTTATCTGCTGAAATCTCTGCAAAGTAATCGTCTGATGGGCGCTGATTTTATTTTGCTATTACCGGCTGGCTGGGTTGGCTTCGAATGGTTTAAAAGCTGGTTTTTAAGCGGTTTTCCGTGGTTAGAAATCGGCACTGCACAAATTGACGGCCCGCTTGCTGGTGTTATTCCGGTGCTGGGGGTTTATGGCGCTACCTGGTTGGTGGCGTTAACAGCAGGCTTATTGCTCACTGCCTGGACACATAAACAATGGTTGTGGCTGCTGCCGGCGATTTTAGTCTGGCCTTCGGCAACGATGTTAAATGATGTGCAATGGACGGCGCCGAAAGGTGAGCCCCTGCAGGTCACCATGATTCAGGGCAATGTCGATCAGGCGATTAAATGGGATCCGGATCAGCTACGGGAAACGTTGCAACTATACGGCAGCCTCAGTGCTCAGAACTGGGACAGCGACCTCATTATCTGGCCGGAAAATGCTGCAACGGCGTTTTATCATCAAATTGATGAGGCGTTTTTACTGCCCTTGGCTGAACAAGCTTCTGCCAATAACAGCGAATTACTGATCGGCTTGCCGGTGCTGGATGCTGATGGTGAGCGCTATTACAACAGTATGGCAAAGCTTGCTGAGACGCCGGCGTTCTATCATAAAAAACAACTGGTACCGTTCGGTGATTATGTGCCGTTTGAAACGCTGCGTGGTTTGATTGCCTTTTTTGATCTGCCGATGTCCGGCTTTGTGCCAGGGCCGGCGCAGCAACCATTGATTGAAGCCGCTGGCCAGACGATGGGCATTAGCATTTGTTACGAAGATGCGTTTACTGAAGAAGTGCGGGCAACGTTACCGGCAGCCAGTTTATTGGTAAATGCCACTAATAATGCCTGGTATGGTGATTCTTTTGCGCCGCATCAGCATTTGCAGATCTCGCGTAGCCGGGCGCTGGAAGGTGGGCGGCCGGTACTTCGGGTGACGACCAATGGCATTTCAGCGTTTATAGATCATAAGGGTCAGTTAACGAAACAAAGTCCGCAATTTGAGCTAGCGGTGATTACTGAAACGGTGCAGCCAAGACAGGGCGCGACACCTTACGTGCGTTTTGGCCAATGGCCGTTGATGGTATTGCTTTTGGTGTTGCTGGTGGGCTGGGCGTATTATCGGTTTTCTTACCGGCGTGATGTGTTCTGATAATCCATGCAATTACTAACAATACAGCGGATTTTGGGGATTTTACTGACATTGTTCAGTATTACCATGCTGCCGCCGATTCTGGTCTCTTGGCTCTATCAGGATGGTGAAGCAACTGCTTTTATTACCGCCTTCGGCCTGCTGATAACCATTGGTGCCTTGTTGTGGTTGCCGGCCCGGCACCACCGTAAAGAGCTGAAAATCCGTGATGGTTTTATCGTTGTGGTGATGTTCTGGCTGGCACTGGGCTTTTCGGGATCTTTGCCATTTTTCTTATCGACTGATCCTTTAATGAGTGTCACGGATGCGGTATTCGAATCCATGTCCGGTTTAACTACTACTGGTTCGACGGTGTTAACCGGCTTGGATGATTTACCGAAATCCATTTTGTTTTACCGGCAATTTTTACAATGGCTGGGCGGCATGGGGATCGTGGTATTGGCGGTGGCGATCCTGCCTTTGTTAGGGGTTGGTGGTATGCAGCTCTATCGTGCTGAAACCCCGGGTCCGATGAAAGACGCCAAGTTAACGCCGCGAATCACCGAAACGGCTAAAGCACTTTGGTATATTTATATGAGCCTGACCATTGCTTGTGCGGTGGCATACCATTGGGCCGGGATGACGTGGTTTGATGCCATTGGCCATAGCTTTTCGACGGTGGCGATTGGCGGATTTTCCACGCATGACGCAAGTATTGGCTACTTTAACAGTGGCTTGATTGAAATGATTGCTGTGATTTTTATGCTGATTTCGGCACTGAACTTTTCGCTGCATTTCATAGCTTGGCGTAATCGCAGTTTTAAACATTACTGGCGTGACTCAGAGCTACGGGTGTTTTTGAGCATTATGTTTGTGGTGTCGATGGTGACATTCGGCTATCTGTTGGTTACCTCATCCGTAGATGGCACCGCACTGGCCGCGCGCCAGGCGATTTTCCAGACGGTCTCTATCGGCAGTACTGCTGGTTTTGCCACGGCAGATTTTGCCTATTGGCCGGGCTTTTTACCAATCCTGCTGTTATTTACCAGCTACATCGGCGGCTGTGCGTTTTCGACCGGCGGTGGCATGAAAGTTATCCGCGTGATGTTGCTGTTTAAACAGGGTTATCGTGAAGTGTTGCGGCTGATCCATCCTAATGGGGTGTTTGCTATTCGGGTTAATGGCAAAGCGCTGCCCGCCAAAGTGGTGGGTGCGGTCTGGGGCTTTTTCGCATTGTATGTGTTCTGTTTCACTATTATGCATTTGGCCTTGATGTCAACGGGTTTGGATGTGGTGACGTCTTTTTCGGCGGTCACTGCTTGTCTGAATAATCTTGGCCCGGGGCTGGGTGATGTGGCCGCTAATTTTAGCGATATTAATAACACCTCAAAGTGGATTTTGTGTGTGGCAATGCTGCTCGGACGTCTGGAAATTTTTACCCTGCTTGTGTTGCTGACGCCGGCATTCTGGCGACGTTGATGTAATGTCCGGGGGGCAGCAAAAATGGGATGCGCGTTACCAGCAACATGAAGGTAACTGGCCAGCCGCCGCTGACGTGTTAACGCAAAATCAGTATTTATTACCGGATAGCGGCAACGCACTGGATTTGGCCTGTGGTCTCGGTGGCAATGCTTTACTGCTGGCAAAGGCTGGTTTAGCAGTGACTGCCCAGGATATTTCGCCGGTCGCTATTGATAAGTTACAAGTCAAGGCGCAAAAGCTGGCATTGCAAATTAATGCTGAGGTACGTGATGTATTGGTTACGCCGCCAGCAGCGGCACAATATGATGTCATCGTCGTCGGTTATTATCTAGAACGGGTATTGGCCTTGGCAATAATGCATGCGTTAAAACCCGGTGGCTTATTGTTTTATCAAACCTGGTGCCGCCAGAAAGTCACCGATAAAGGACCGACTAACCCGGATTATCTATTGGCCGATAATGAATTATTAACGCTGTTTGCCGGTTTAAAGTTGCGCGTTTACCGTGAAGAAGCTTTGCTGGGTGATAAATCGCAGGGGTTTCGGAATATTGCAATGCTCGTGGCAGAGCGCTGCGCCTGATAATACTTATGGGTTATGGTCAAATTAAACTTGCTGATTACTATTGGGATCAGTAAAATTATGCGGTTCTAAATCGGCAAACGCCCAACGCGTGTTTTGGCAAACCTAAAATTGCGAGAAAATAATATGAAAGCGGATATCCATCCAGAGTATAGTGAAATTAATGTTACCTGCAGTTGTGGTAGCAGCTTCAAAACCCGTTCTACCCGCGCTGGTGATCTGACGCTCGACGTTTGCTCAGAGTGTCATCCGTTTTATACCGGCAAACAAAAAATGCTGGACAGTGCAGGCCGCGTTGATAAATTCCGTCAAAAATACGGAAAATAAATTAAGGGGCAATGCCCGTATGAATACCATCCGTCATTTTTTTGAGCGTGTTACTTCAAAATCATGGGGATTAACAAGCCTCTGCCGACCGGCAGGGGCTTTGTTGTTTTTGGGGCTGATGTCCTGTGCGCAAAACCCTGTGACCGGAGAGCAAGACTTTGTCATGTTCAGTGAAGACAAAGAATTGGCCTTAGGGCGCGAGTACCATCCGCAAATCATCAAAGAATATGGCCGCTATGATAATGAAGCGCTGCAAGCGTATGTGCAGGCGGTTGGTGAGCGTGTTGCGGCAGTCAGTCATCGTAAGGATCTGGTATACCGTTTTACGGTGTTGGATTCGCCGGTGGTTAATGCTTTTGCGCTGCCAGGCGGCTATTTGTACATTACCCGCGGCTTGATGGCTTATCTGAATTCAGAAGCAGAACTGGCAGCAGTATTGGGCCATGAAATCGGCCACGTCACAGCACGGCATGGTGTTCGTCAGCAAAGTGCCTCGCAGGCAGCAAGTCTTGGTTATACACTGGGGTCATTATTTCTGCCGGGGCTGCGTAATGCTGGTGCGCAAAATGTATTCAACATGCTGGGCGGCGCGCTACTGAGCGGTTATGGCCGCGAGCATGAACTGGAATCTGATCGCCTGGGTGCTGAATATCTGGCAAAAAGTGGCTACGATCCGCAGGCAATGATTGAAGTCATTGGCGTATTAAAGGATCAATCAGTATTTGCCGAAGCAGAAGCCAAAAAGAAAGGCCAAGAATCTCAGGGCTACCACGGTGTTTTTGCCAGCCATCCGGATAATGACACCCGATTGCAGGAAGTCGTGGCGTCTGCGGACCAGTATTTATCAACCACCGGTGGTAAAGTCGGCGAACAGGCCTATATGGCCCGTGTCGATGGGATGGTATTTGGTGATAGCGAAAAGCAAGGTATTCGTTCCGGCCGCGATTTTTATCATTCTGAGATGCAATTTGCGCTGCAATTTCCACAAGACTGGCATATTCAGAATAACCCCGGCAGTTTACAAGCCGTGTCGCCACAAGGTCGGGCATTTGTCGAAATGGGTGCCAGTGATTTAAACCGTCAGCAACCACCGGCAGAGTTTATTCGTGATCGGATGAAAGTTGATAATCTGCGTGAAGGTCGCAGTTTTAATGCCAACGGTCTGGAAGGTTACACCGGCATTACTGAGCAGCAGGGGAAATTACTGCGGATATCTGTGCTGTATTTGCGTGACCAGGCATTTATCTTTATCGGCGGCGCCAAAGATAACCGTGAGTTTGGCCAGTTTGATCAGGATTTTCTGGCCACGGCGAGTAGTTTGCATGCTTTACGGGATGATGAGCGGCTGCTTGCTCAAGCGAAGCGGATTGAAGTAGTACGTGCTACCGAAGCTGACAGTTATGCCAAGTGGGCGCAAAATTCCCGCATCAGCAATAGCCCTTTGCAGCAATTGCAATTACTGAACGGCGACTACCCCAATCAGGCATTGCAGGCGGGTCGCCTGGTTAAACGGGTACGCTAGCAGCTTCAGGTGTCTGCTGCCTGGCTCGCTTTGAATGTTAGCGAGTTGAGAGGCATGGCTGCATCTCAGCTCGCCACACAGTTAGCACCTAAAGCTTTTGCCGCTTGTCGTTAATTAAAATAAATCAATTAACGAGTCGTCTTCACCAGAATTGTTACCACCATATGATTGTGAACGGCCCACTGCCGGAACTTCATCAGCCCGGAAGGTCTCGAAAATCGCTTTTTCACTTTCTGTTCGCGCCAACAAGCCGGTTTCCGGATTGATCCGCACGGTAACCATATCAACAGGCGGAATCAATTCTGTTTCCGGCACATTACGCAGCGCTTCACGCATAAAATCAATCCACATTGGCAGCGCCGCACGGCCACCCGTTTCGAAACGGCCAAGATTACGTGGATTATCAAAACCAACCCAGCTGATAGCCACTAATTCGGGGTGGAAACCATTAAACCAAGCATCAACCTGATCATTGGTGGTACCGGTTTTACCGGCCAAATCATTACGGCCCAGACTAAGCGCTTGGCGACCCGTACCAAACCGCACGACATCTCGCAGCATACTATTCATCAAATAAGCATTTTGAGCTGGAATAATCCGTTCAGCAGGCTTAAATCCCATCCACGAACTGGCTAATGCCTGCTCAGTATCGGCATCAATACTGTCTGGTTTTTCCATAGGTGCAATGCAGGTTTCACAAACAGTGTAGGGCTCAGCAGCTCTGACGATATTGCCGTCAGCGTCTTCAATGCGTTTAATGATGTAGGGCTCAACCAGATAACCACCATTGGCGAAGGCGGCATAGGCTGTG
>Ga0307934_1001625_pt1 | contig 13319 bp, 9 predicted proteins | sample OrgLakmetageno90_FD_201838 | JGI IMG/M metagenome (GOLD analysis project Ga0307934, IMG submission 201838) | Saline water microbial communities from Organic Lake, Antarctica - #90 | ecosystem: Environmental > Aquatic > Non-marine Saline and Alkaline > Saline | place: Antarctica: Organic Lake... | reverse complement strand
AGGGCAGTGCCATGTGCCATATCACCCCAGCCACAGCAGTGCTCAGTGCTAAGTGCACATGCGAATAATTACAACTGCGCTTCCTATAACAGAATAAACGGCAAATTGGCCTCATCTTATAGTAGCTCGAAGTCAAAGTTCTTATTTGTACATTGAACTCCTGCTGCTTACTGCATAAGCTATTCATGTACAAAAACTGCCGACATGTCCGCGTTGGGTTATCGGCATCCCGCCTTCTGCGATAACCTCGACTATTCACTATTCAGCCCTTCATGTGCCAAGTCCACGTACCAAGAAGCTCCCTTTAAAAGCCAGTCATCAAAATATTCGAACATGGCCCGCTAAGCTATTAATTCGTTGCTTTCTGTCGGCTCCATCGAACCCGCGTCACCGCTCCGCCCCACCACGCACACGAAACGCCGAGACCAAAGAGGAGCCACTCGCTGTGAAAACTTTCCAATCAGGATACTGTTAAGCGATCAATGCAGTCTTTGAGTTAGACCAGGTACCGTTATGAACACAGTAGAGGGTAGTTCATCTTCCTTGTATTTTCCACACAGTCGTCCACTTTCCACTTTCACCACTGAAGTGCACCCTCCATGACAACCCCATCAGGGCAGCATGATGACTAACACTCGGTGGTCGTGACATACTTTAGGGATACATATTATTCATGCACCCTGTTGTGCCCTGCTCTCTTTCCTTGATGGCGTCTTCTCTGCCGAGCTCAAGGCCACCGAAGACGATATCGAGCTGGCTAGCTTACTCCTCGATAGTCAACAAAAACTTTAAACACGGTGTCAATCATGATGCTTTGCTACGCTGCCAGCTGGTAATGTGTCACGACAGTAGCTTAAAGTTGGAATCAGCTCGCAGCATTGTGCAAACTTCTTTGTCCAAGGGGCACTAGGTTCCAGATCGAGCGCGTCGAACTTGCGGAACATTTAGATATCGACCCTCTTTTGTAAGCCATGGTACCGAGTATATTTAAGCTATTCGCGGATGCCTGCTCGCACGTTCTTGGTTCGTATTGATTGCATCCTAGGTCATCCAATTTTCACGTCGAGCGCGTTGGTCTTGCTGCGCACACCAACAAAGGAGGTGGAGGTTGAGCAGGAGAAGGACGAGGATGATGATGACGGGTTGAGATATTGGTTAACATAATAACGCATATCTTCTGCAGAATGCTAAGCCTTTGCGCTTACTATTGCATAATTCGAAATTTCTAAATTCTAGAAGAGAAGTGCAGCTGAACCATCAGCAAGGTCAGAGGTTTCGACCTCAGGCGAGTGGGCTTGGGGCTGGACGGGAATATGGTGAAAGTAAAACGCAGCAGTCTAGACAGAGAATAAAGCGAAGATACCCGCGCTAGAGCGTTGTTTATCCATAGTTATGCCCCATGAATTCTCAATCTATAACTTAAACGCTAGTCCACTGCGCAGTCAGGTCGCCCAAAGCCTGTGCCGGTGTAGCTTCTTGATAGATAGATTTTTCTGTTTTCATGGTGTGCTCCATCTGTACTGTACTGGTTGCGTACTGAAAGGGGTCTCAGGATGATTTTTTGTATCCCCAAAACGACTCTGTTACCATAAAGTAGGGTAGCAGGGAAGCATTTTGCGCTATTTTTCGGCTTTGGTAACAGCGGCCTAGCTGAGTTATGGCAGGTCAAAGTTGAGGTACCCCGGATTTCTCATGTAAAACCGCCTTTTGGGATTTTCCCTCAAGAGAGGGCTCATTGGAGCCGGGTCTGCCCTCAAAGACCACCAAAAAGAAGAAGGCTTCATAATCCATTTTTAGCTTGATGATAGGATTATCATGATAATTCTACGTGTATTTTTCGTTGAGTCATAGGCCGTGTAAATTTATGATAATTATAAACACAACTAAAGACAAAAGTGTGCGTATTTTTATGAAAATGCGCGCCATGCCACATATCTTGCCAAATTTCGCCTATATCAATATTCGAATGAACTCGCGGTATTTCCCGAGAGAAGGCGCTTTTTATTTGTGGCTATTAATCCGGAGATGCCGCAAAGTCAAAGAGGCGAAAACACGAATTGCTGAATGGCCAAAATGAAGTCATTGCTTCAGGCCACCATCTCCCCTTGAGTGAGTGAACGTTAAAAACTTAAGTATAGTTTGCTTCAGTTAGTTGTTTCGGTTGAAGTGGTAACATGCTTCAGGGCATGCTTCCCACCCTGGAAGTTCTGCAATGATTTCACCCCCGAGACTGTCGATGGACCGTACAACGCCGTCTGACATGCAGCGCTTGTAGGGCTTCTTTGCCACCCATCGGCATGTGTGTTTTTCAGCATTCGTTTCGTACCTGCAACACAAACCGAACATCAAGTAATGAACCTAATTTGGGAACCAAATCTCTAGCGAATAAGTCAGATACCACTCTTGAGATAAACGAATGGAGAAGGAATTGCTTGAAATGGTTTATCGAATTCCTAACAAGTAGTTTTTATGACTTACCAGAGGCTTTCGTCCATAACTTCCATTGGGCATAGTTCACATTTAGGGCACTCTTCGCATGGTGTAAACGCTACAACAGGACTTGTGGTAGGCAACATCGTAGGGGAAGCTGAGGGGACCGCTGTTGGAGATTCAGTGGGTGAAGAAGTCGGTGCTGCGGTTGGAAGAGCCGATGGAACTGCTGTTGGAGATTCAGTGGGTGACGAAGTCGGTGCTGCGGTTGGAAGAGCCGATGGAACTGCTGTTGGAGATTCAGTGGGTGACGAAGTCGGTACTACGGTTGGAAGAACCGATGGAACTGCTGTTGGGGAAGAAGTCGGTGACGCAGTGGGTGATGACGACGGCGAAGACGTTGGTGCCAGAACGCCTGGACGACTTCTAGCACAGCATGCGCATCCACCAGGTCCTGTTTCTGGCGCCGGTGCATCAGAGCCTTCACCGCCACCCCACGATGTATCGCCGCCGCCCCAGGAATAATCATCGTTTGTGTCGGTTTCACCACCAATATTGCCATTGCACAAACAACACTCCGGTGTCGGCGATGGGGTTACTGAAATAACTCCAGTGTCTTTATCGTCATCATGTGAGGGAGTTGGTGAAGGCGTATCACCCTTGCCAACAATCTCTCCGGTACCAGCAGATGTTGGCGCGCTGATCGGTACCTGTGTTGGGGCAAGAACAGGACTTGCTGTTGGTGCAGGAATAGGAAAAAACGTAGGCGCAGGAATTGGCAAAGTGCTTGGTACTGGTACTGGTGGTTGCGTTGGAGTCGGAATTGGGAGTGCAGTAGGTGCCGCGCTAGGAAGAGAACTAGGTTGCTCTGTTGGCGCCTCAGTCGGAACAACTGATGGAGCAGCTGTTGGTGAACTCGACGGGGCGCTCGTTGGTACTGGGTAGGGAACAGCAGTCGGTGAACTTGACGGAGACTTTGTGGGTGCCGAGTATGGAGCACCAGTAGAAGTGGTAGTAACGATAGGGGCCAAAGTAGGTGTTGCCGTGGATCCTGGATCGGGATGCGGGTCCTTTTCGTCGCACATGCAGCCGCTCTTCGTACCATCGTCCTTCTTCAAACCGTACGATGGTTCCTTATCATATGCCGCGCCACCCCCATCGTCGTCGTCATTATAGTTGTTGGTTCCACTACTGCCATCATCGCAAATGCATGGAGTCGGTGGTGGAGATGCAGGTATCACTGCTGGGGTTGGCTGAGAACTTTCGCCTGATGGCTTATCGATCTCATCAACTTTTGTGGGAGTTGGGCAAGGTGTAGTATCTCCTCCAACGGGATCGCCATCTTCAGGAGAGGTCGGTGCAGAGATTGGAGCTTTTGCTGCTGGCATTGCCGTTGGGGAAGAAGTAATGTCATCATCACAGATACAATCGTCAGCATCATCAGCTTCAATTTCATCTTCTTTGCTTGGTTCCTTGTCGTTGCGCGCGTCGTCTCCACCTTTACCACCTTTTTCTCCACCGTCTCCACCATTATCTCCGTTGTCTCCATTTTCTTTCTTGTCACCTTCGTTTCTATTGCTGTCTCGTCCACCACCACGACCATTCCGGTCGCCGCGACCACCACGACCGTTCCGACCACCGCGACGACGACCACGACGCTCATCATCGCAAACGCATTCGTTCGGTGACGGGGTTGCTGGCACTACTGCTGGAGTGGGCTGAGAAGTTTCGACGAGAGGTAAAGAGATATCACTGCCGTTGTTGTCAGGTGTTGGTGAAGGCGTGTCGTTCGCACCAGGTTTTATGTTGTCGCTCCTGGGGAGCGTTGGTGCCAGTGATGGAGCTGGCGAAGGTGCCTTAGACGTCTTTTTCTTCTTGTGGTATCTTAAGCCACGTAGAGACTTATCCCATGTTGCCTGAAATTTGGCACACAGTCACACAAACGTTGAGAGAGAACTCACTCAATGATTACGATACATCATTTGTGAGCGCAACAAATACCTCGCACGGCCACGACACAGAAAGAATAAAAAGAAGCAGAGTCGCGAACTTGAGCATGACCTGTTCAAAGAGTTTCGAAAAGAGCTCAGGCACAGATGTCAAAGGACTGATGATTTTTACAACAGCGTGAGAGTAAGTTAAAAATGATGATACAAATACAAGCTTTCGCAGAATGCATGTCATTCTACTCATCCATTTTTGAATTCATTTCTTGATTACACATCAATTCATAGTTGAATTTCCCACGCAGATAAATAGGGCACTTGAATGAAAATATGAAGAGAGTGAAAGCAGTGTCTTACTTTTGTGTTACGTTGTCGGCAAAGTGGTAGATTATGCTAATATGGGCCTTCGTTCGTAGAAACAGAACGGAACGAAGAACGAATTTCACGTCATTCCTGTAGTCTTGCGTGCTAGATTTTGTTTCTTTGATTTTGTTTCTTTGATGATTCGTTTACTTTTACATGGCCTGAAGATTGTTTTGGTATCACGTGACAATTTCAAAAATACACAAAGTGTCAACAGGGGGTACCGTATTTGACGTGGGTCCCCTGGTGGTAAAAATCACAATTCATAGTTGAATTATAAAATTAGTTCAGCTACTTTGTATAGCCATGTAAATGATATTTATCCGAGCTTTACCGCCGCGGTGACAGGAATATCAATTAATCAGTTTGGATTACGGATTGTTGAGTAGCACCAACAAAGTTTTTGATCAAGGACACACAACTCCATTTGTGGCGTCAATTATGATGGTGAGAGAAGTACAATTCGAAATTAAAAGCAAACAGTGCCTCACACAACAACTAAATCTGCGATTTGCGAGACAGCTAAAATATTCTGACAGAAGCGTTACCATTTTTCATGGTTAAGTCATGAGCTGGTCATGGAGTTTAGAGCTAAATGATTCAATGGGAATTTCTACATGCAGCATATTATAGCACCACTCCACGCAATCGCTCAGATTCAGGTGAATTGTGGTTTGCGCCTTGAAGGAAGTACAAAAAAAGCGCCTAGGTATTCCCTGCCTGAGGTCTACGGCTGATCATTCAAAGACGAATTATATAACACGGAACTCGATATGCCCCCTAGTCCCCTAGTCTTTATCTTAGAGCTTAGCTTAGCAGATCAGTCCGTTCAACCGCTTAATCTCGTGGATCCTAGGGCGCTATGAAGAACCTACTACTTCGATATGGCTATATATAGTAGCTGGATGCGCTTTAAGAATGGCTGATGGAACATAATCTTTGCTCGCGTGTACTTGAGAGCCAAAAGTAACAGGCAGAAGCTCGTCAAGCTGCTTGAAAAATTATGGCGGTCAATATATGATTCAAGCAAAATTATTTTCATGGACAACTGGGAGTATGCTGAAGCTGCCGCTAAAAAGTCTGCCTCTTTATGCTAGGCAGGCATTCGTTCAGATCCACAGCAGTATAGCCTCCATGATAATAAGTGGCTGCGCAATCCTTAAGTTTTGAAGGGGTGGAAAGTTCTTCGAGACTTGATGGAAAACTTGCAGGTGGACGCGGGCCTAGCGTTGTCAGCGATCTCCTCAAAAGCCGTCTAGCGCACTGCCCAAATGCATCAGCAGAATCAGATTGTGCTGAGGGACAACGGCTGCGTCCAGAATCATCGCTATCACCACGGGACTCAGCATTACGAAAAGTGGATTGGCTCTTGAAAACTAAAGGAGAGCGCTTTTGGTCGCAATTCGCGGCTTTTGGGGAAACCTGATTCCAAAATGAAAAAAAAACAAAACAATTAGTCAAGATTCAGAACTAAATTTGATTCTCTCAAGCACGCTGAATCATATGTGAGCCCCCTAGGTATGCCCACCATGAGGCGTGCTTGGCCTAGTCTTGGCCGATCCGGAAGCCTGCTAATGACGTCGAAGTTATTCACGCTGACTGAACTTTTGCTGGCAACATTGAAATCTTGCTTTCTTTCAAAATATGTGGATGATTTCCAGGAGCGTTCCGGTGATAATGAGCGCGAATTAAGAACCTCAGGTAAGTTGAGAATGAGGTGAAAATCGCGAGCATCTTGTGAAGTAAATGTATTTCGAAATGCAGTAGTGGCGGCTCCAGGAGTATTGACACGAAATGTCGGCTTCTTCGCCACTCTACTATTTGATCCTATGGATTCCACACTGCTTGTCATGTAGTCTACTTTTAGCTTCCGCCTCCCCCGGCATTTTTGTTGATGTTGACTGCTGCCACATGGTTGAATCGGAGGCGGCGTTAAGTATACTGCTGCTTTGTTCTGCGGAAGACTCATAACTCCTCAATGCGACTTGCCGTGAATGTTGACAGGAAAACAATCAAGTTGCTATAGCTTGACTTCTTATGTAGCAGCGCAAGTCCCGCAATATTTGGTGATTGTTTCGGGGGGCGATTCCGGGGGCGAAGTGTGTTTAGTTCACAAAAATCGTACTTTTGGTTGACTTTCATCGACCGTCGGCAAAAAAAATGTATCATTCTGTGGTTCATGTTGTGAGCTCATGGGGGGTATCTTGCCACTTGCTACGTTCTTACCTAGCTAGCTATAATCTTAGGTACGTATGTATTGCAGTAGTACACAGTAATACGTATCTCAAGAGCCCAGAGGAGTCTGTTTAACACAGGCCCCGAATGAGGGTCGGAATCAAAGAGCTAATAGATTGAAACAAATATGAGTAGCCGCCAAGTCAGTTGCAAATACTTCTTCATATGCCATCACTCAAATCCAGTACCCTCAACCAGGAGGGGGGGGCAGAAAAATGAGCCCTGAGCTGGGCTCCCTGTGTAGCTTCTTTTTTTTCTAGGGAAGAGCACAGCGAAAAATGGAGTGCCACTGAACTACCAAGCGTATCTGTAATACCTCGTTGTAGACACCATTCATTGTTACGGTTCTTAACAAGTGCAAATAATATGCAAAAAGTCTCGAGTTCGAGAGGCCTTTTCGGACTGAGTAATTTGGGAGATGTCGAGTAGCCATCACAGGACTGGAGCTATAATTTGGAGTCAGAGTCGCATCTCATCACATATAGGCAATTTCCTTAAATGCCACTGGCCATTGCTATACTATTAGATCTTTTCTCTTTGTTGCAATTGGGGCTATTATACATTTCCTAGTAATATAAGATATATTCAGGCGGCAGTATGTGATGTATAATTTTGCACGTGAGCCTGTCAGCTAGCGCCTACGTAGACTCAGTTTTGTTCTGACTGGGTTTGTAAGTAGTAGCCGGAACTAGCACCAGGATAGTTGGTAGGTACCTACGCTAGCCCTAAGTCCGTAGGGCCAACCTGTTCCTGTTCTACCATCCAGCTGATTTATTGAGAATGTTATTGACACATTCTTCTTGGCAAGATTCCTCTACCCGATTTTATTTTGCCCTGATTTTTTTAAAATATGAATCAGGCTGTCGGCACAGGCAGGGAAAGGCTCACTAAATTTCTTCGGAAATTCATGATGCCGTTCTTGAAGGCGCCCCGCCACGGCGATAGAAGTCACCATGCTCCTTGGTTCTCGGTGAGACTCAGCTACACGAATGGCTATTGCCTGTCGAAAAATGTATCAAAAGGTCTGCCTCTTGATGCTTGGAAATAGATCGTTTATATTGGCAGGAGCGAGGTGTCTGTGATAAATGTCAGCACGACCGGTGAAATTTTCCGGTATGGTCGAAAGGACCTTGAGGCCTGATGGCACGCTTTCAGGTGGCCGCGGGCCCAGAATTCTCAACGAACTTGTTAAAAGCCGTCTAGCACATTGCCCATGCGCATCAGCAGGATCGGGAATCGCTGAGGACCGATCAATATACCAGGGGTCATCGCTATCGGTACGTCTCTCAGCATTACGAAAAACAAAGATGTTGTTCGCAGCTGAAGGAGGACAGCGCTTTGAATCGTAATTGAGGGTTTTGTCATAAACCTGATCAATAAAAATGGACAACTGTGATTAAAATTTCACAGAAATCTTGAAAAGCCAAAATACACCACTCCTAACCCCATCTTCTCCTCTTTTCTCACCATGAGACGTGGTCGGCCCATTTTTGGTCGATCCAGAAGCCCACAAATAACACCAACTTGATAATCGCCCACGAATTGTTCGCTGGTGCCGTGTAAAGAACTTTTACTTTTTGACTGTTTGGGCGGGTTAATACAGCGCTCAGGTGATAAAGATCGCGAACTAAGAACCTTCGGAAAGTTGAGAGCCAGGTGGCATTCGCTGGGGTCTTGTGGAGTCAACGTACTTCGAAATTCTGCTGCCCCAGGGGTCCTAACCAGAAGTATTGGCTTTTTAGCTATCCTATTTGATTTCATCGACTCTGTGTGCTTTGTCGCGCAGTCAGCCCTAAGTTTCTGCCACTGTCGGCATTTTTGGTAGTGTTGACGGTGAGATTGCGATAAGCGATAAGTTTGCAGTTGCTTTGTTCTGCGTACGGTTCATCTCAGGTTTCCAATTCAACGCGAATCGCTGATAACGATAATTTGCTTTGTTTGCATGAGGAGAGGATTATTGTGAATCACGGAGCCTCACGGTGGTGAAGCGTCTGCTGGATGGATGAAAGCTTTGTTGGGAATTGACTTATATCGTCGGCGAAAAAAAAATGAGAAGAAAAAGAATGCCTACCGGTATTATTACAGGGTGTATCTTAGTTACCTCGTTTCCTAATTCCTAAGATTCATAAGTAGATCAAGCACAGTCGTTCCGGAACTTCCGATTTTGCAATACTTCAAAGACAATGTCGGCGAGCTTGCAGCACTGATGGGTTTCGGAGAAGGCATCAAAGGGGCCTTTGCGGATTGGCAGGAACGTAACCGCCAAACCTATGGCCTGCTTATATCCGGCGGCGTGGCAGGCAGCGTCGCCAAGACGGCAACTGCTCCGCTGAGCCGGTGCGCACAGATCGTCCGTGACCCATACATAGCTTTAGTGGGCCTTAGCTCAGCGCTAGCTCTCCTGAAAATTTGACTAGATATTTGAATATTAATCTAAATTGAACTATTTGAAAGTATACGTAGCTGCACGTGCGTTATATTCTGGCTCAATGCATTCTCCTCTCTTGCATTAGTTATCCCCACTTCCCTTGACACCAGTAAAAGCTCACCGTTTCCAACATGCCTGTCTGCTTGTTTTTGCCTCCACGTAGTCTAACGATCTTGTTTCAAGTGCACTCGATGGTGACTACGAAGCCACACGCGCCGCAGTACGCGGACTCGCTGCTAGCTGGCCTGCAGAAAGTGGTGGGGAAGGAAGGCGTGCTCGCGTTTTGGAAAGGCAACGGCACCTCTGTCATGCACCGGTAGAGACGCCAGCTCCTCGCAACATGCCTTTCATGCAACGCCACTACCCTCTCAATTCATTCTATTCGTACCTTCCCAATTAGTTTGGTGATTGATTGCCATTGCTCTTATCCACTGGTTAGGTTTCCGTACTCGGCCATCAACTTCCACGCGTACGAAACGACGAGTTCTGCGCTCCGCTCGTACTTCAGCAGAAACTCCACGAGCATCAGCAACAGTGGCGGGTTCCAGGGGACTGCTAACAGCGGCGCCGAGGCCACCATTCGGTTCATGTCGGGCGCCCTCGCGGGGGGAGTGGCGACGGTGGCTTGCTATCCGTTGGACTTGGTGCGCACCAGGCTCACCACCCAGGTGTGTGTATGTATCCCCAAACCATAAAAAGAGCTTCTCGTTTCTTTCTCTCTTTCCTCTGGAGCTGCAATCCACGTTGCTGGTCTCGCACATATCAAACGCCTCCCATCCTGTTGTGCCTTGCCCCATTGTTTTTAAAAAGGTGTCGGGCTCCCCGGCGCACTACCGCGGGATCGGCCACGCTCTCCAGCGCATTGTAGTCGAAGAAGGCCCGTTCGGCCTGTACAATGGCCTCGGCATCACGCTACTCGTGCAGGTGCGAAGGAGAAGCTCATTGTGTGCTTTCTGATCTGAGTGGGTTGGACTCTGGAAGCAAGTGCACACGTTCGAATCGTAATCTGAATAAGTAGGATGTCAATGGATCAAATACTCTCTCTGCCTGTTCGCACACTCGTGACTGCCTTCTTGTTCACACACTTGTTATTTCAGCCCGCGTGCATACGTTGAAACCTATCTCATGATGTTTTCTTTTCTCCCGCAGGTGCCGAACCTGGCCATCAGTTATTCGGCCTATGGATTTATACGAGACCGCGCTATGAGCTGGATCGAGGCTCAGAATCAGCGCAGCAGCTACAGCGCTTCTACTGCCACTGCTGCAGTAGCTACTGTAGAGAGAGGAGGAAGGTTAAGTGGAGCCGGAGGAGGTAAAGGTGATGGCCAGAGCCCAGCACCTAACCTGGATTCACCTGCTTCGCCTGTTGGTGTTATCGCCCCGGAAAAGAATGATTCGAAAATGAAGGTAGGTGGCAGAGCTGACGCTACGACTGCCGATTCTAATGAGAAAACCAGTACTGGAGCCCCGAAGAAGACCTTAACCCGTCGCTTCACGCGCGTGGGGCCTTCTGCTGAAGACGCTCTGCTACACGACGACGACCATTTATCCCTCTTCGAGCCGGGCGCTGACTCGACTACCGGAGACTACGGGCCGCCACAGCAGCAATGGCAGCAGGAAATACAGCATAGCTCGAATTTGCGCGCCCCAGCAGGCACACGTCAGAGCAGTGAGGGCAGCGGCAGCAACAACAGCCGCAAGAGCAGTAGCACAGCTGGTAGGGCTGCTGCCCCTTCAAGTGGTAACAATGGTAGCAGTGGGAGCATGCGCAGTAGTGAAGGCAGCAATAGCAGCAGCAGCAGCAGCAGCAGTGCTAGCGACCGCACCAGCACTGCTAGTAGCGAAGCACAGCCCGAGGGCAATGCCCAGTTGGCACCGGCGCAAATGGCTGTGAATCTGGGTGCGGGAGCGCTTTCAGGGGTCATTTCGACGCTCTGCATCTACCCTCTTGACGTGATTCGGCGCCGCATGCAGCTTCAGGTGAGAGCTCCTTGCTGTGGGTGTAGTGGTGTCGGCAGGAAAGGAGAGGATTGTGAAAGTAGGATGATCATATGATATCGTGCAGGCAGGAGAAGGCAGAGAAAGGGGAGCTCTAGGGGAAGACTAGAGCTCTTAAGATTTGAATTCTTACAACTTGACCTTCGTACCTACTTTCATCCTTCAGAGCCTTCATCGTCCCGCTGCAGAGCGCAACAGCGCCGTAGTGGAAGCCCTAGGAATCATACGAAGCGAAGGCGCCAGAGGCCTGTACCGAGGCCTCACCCCTGAGCTCTGCAAAATCATGCCCATGGTAGCCATCACCTTCAGCGTGTACGAATACATGAAGGACTACTTTGGGGTAGTGCGCTGTTGAGCAGTCGGTATGGTCACTTGTTTGGATGAGACCTCCAGTGTTCAGTCAAGTTCTTTGACGCTGCTTCATTGTCGCAGCCATCAGTCCTCATCCCCTGTCATTTTCAGGGATTGATACCTTTATGAATTGCGCCTGCCCCAACGACTTTCTGCACGGGCACGGAAAACAAATCCGTAAGGCCGTTGTGATATCTACATGAATTTATTCAGAACGAGATATGTGCCACTATATGAAATTTAAGTAGAACATGATCGCGGGCCTGCCCACTTCGGCACTGCCACACTTGCCATATCCTCACACACAGTACAGCTACAGATATAGATATAGAGAAGCCATATAAGTTGATATGAGAGATAAGAGGCTGTGTCTAGGTCTAGTGTATACAAGTTATATCTCGCAGTGTATAATGAATAATTGATTAATGTACCTCTGGTCATGAGGGTCTTCGTTGTTTGGATATGTGTTTATTAGGCGTTCGACGTACAGCGATCGAACATTGCGGTAATTGCGGAAGCTACCTACGTGGACATGAGACAAACGCGTACGAGAATCCTTCGGATCACTACACCATGGCTCACGATCTCACGTGCACTTCCCCCGCTGTGCTTTTCGTCGCGGCTCATCCTCGAGCTTTGTGCTGCAAATCTTCATCACCTTGCCTCTCTTTCTCTTTGCGGCAATTGCGGATGCCATCCTTTAAATACGAAAGAGCTTCACCATACTTTCCAGTGTACTTCTCATCACAAACGTTGCCAATCGTTGACCACACTACCAATCCGCTGGGGCCAACAACTCTACGTACCGCATCAATGGTTTTCTGGATCCTCTTCAGGTATTTTCCGAGATTCAATCCTAGCAACCCTTCGAAAGAACGTACTGGAAACAGATGGAAATAGTGAAGGCCACCATGAAGAAAGACGATAGATTCATTCGACTCGTTAGTAAACTTTTCGCGATGCTGTTGAAATAAAATATCTGGGCGGTTAACAAGTGCTCCATTACCTGCTGTGAAGGATAGTCTCACTCGGCCCACTTCTAACTCTTGAGAACACCCCAATTGGTGTTTACAAAAGGTTGTCTTAATATAGCCGCATCTAGGGGCATCATGAATTTTTCCTGTCTTTCGCATCTCGCCGCAGCCTTCACTGAGGACCCTAGCTGCTGCTTCAGAAGTGAGCGCACTGACGTCATGTTTGTGTTCCGACAAAAGTTTCGCCGCTACGTAGTCAAACGATGATGCATTATCGTTGTTAGTTGCTAGGAGCCAAGCTGCAAGTTGGTGGTGCGTGCCTGCCGTCGTGCTGTCTCCAATAAAAGACACATGGCGTCCATTAAATGCACTTTGAAATAAATCGTCTAAGTCGTGACCAATGTCCCGGCTTTCTGCAAGAAAAGTCGCTCGAGTATGACTCACGATAAACTCAGAGTTATTCGATGCTTTCGACGTATTTGTTGTCTTGTAGGCTGACGGAGCCGCACCTGCACTTCCAATAGCATGCAAGGATCCTTCTGCTAAAGCTCGCAAGATGAGATAATCGAGGTCGTAAAAGTGACGCCCTGACTG
>Ga0307934_1001623_pt1 | contig 13320 bp, 15 predicted proteins | sample OrgLakmetageno90_FD_201838 | JGI IMG/M metagenome (GOLD analysis project Ga0307934, IMG submission 201838) | Saline water microbial communities from Organic Lake, Antarctica - #90 | ecosystem: Environmental > Aquatic > Non-marine Saline and Alkaline > Saline | place: Antarctica: Organic Lake... | reverse complement strand
TGAGAATGCATTGAACAATCGCCCCAGAGTACGACTCGGATTCCGCACACCAGCGGAGATATTTCTTGGGGAGTACTCTGGAGCGTTAGAAACGAGCGGTGCTGCACTTATTGCTTGAAACCAAGACTACGCCTCTATTAGCAATGGATTCTTTCATCCTTACATTGACTAAAGAATCGTAAATTTCGCCAACGCTACTTTCTATGCTGACATCAAAGATAACGTCACCCCCAACTAAATCAGCACTACTTTCAATAGCTGAAACGCCATTTTTGAGCCATTCTTCATCTGGTGCACACGTTGTATCAATCAGCACGACGATTTCGCCTTTGGAGATCTCTAACCCACGATTCCTGGCAGAATAAGGGCTATTTAAGTGCAGGTGCTCTTCAATAAAAATCACACTATAATTTCCACATATTTTTGCCGGGCTATACTTCGAGCCGTTATCAATGACGATAACCTCGAAACTATCACAAGGATACGTTTGTTTTTCTATGGCCCGAAGTGTGCGTTCAAGGCCGCGATGATTATTGAATACCGGTATGATTATTGACACAAATGGTTGGGGCAATTTATATTCCTTTGTCACTGGGGGTCTCCATCTCCAAGTGCAACACTCGGTTTAATGAAAGCCTGATGGCGCTTCCTGGGTACGTTTGATCAGATCCATAAACACTTCCATCGGTGGCTTGAAGCCTAACCGCTTTCTAGGCCGAGTGTTGAGCTGGAAGGCAAAAGCGTCCAACTGATCCTGGCTGAACACAGACAGGTCGGTTCCCTTGAGCATGTACTGCCGCAACAAGCCATTGGTGTTCTCGTTAATGGCTCGCTGCCAGGGGCTGTGCGGATCAGCGAAGTAGATCGCCGTGCCGGTCTTTTGGGTGATCTCGGCATGGCGCACCAGCTCGCGGCCCTGGTCGTAAGTGAAGGTCTGGCGCATCTCCAGCGGTACCCGGTTCAGCGCGGCGCTGAAGCCCTGAACTGCAGCCGTGGCGGTGGCACCATTCATCTTGGCCAGGAACACCAGACCACTGACACGCACTAGGGTTCCAACGGCTGAGCGATTGAATGCACCCTTGATCAAGTCGCCTTTCTAATGCCCAGCCAGCAGTCGCTATTCGACGTTCGGCGTTCGCAGGTGAATGCTGACCAGGTCCGGGAATTGCTGGCGACGATCAACCCCGCCAGCACGAGGGCGGCGCTTGGCGTGGCCCTGACGCAGGCAGGTAATCAGCTCCTTGCGCAGTTCACCGTGAGGCTGGGCATAGATGGCTTTGTAAACGGTCTCATGTGATGAAATTTAGAAGTGCCTGTCTCTCTATTACCAGGTTTGCTCAGCCACTTTACGAAGTGGACTCATTCGCTCGTTTGGATTCTGTAGCTGGTACTTTTCATTACTCGGTAATACGACGATTGACTATGCGGTGAGCTAGACACGCTTGTCGGCTATAGACAGCACGATCATGGACGGTGACAGATTCAGTACTATGGCTAACAGCAGGAGGTGCTCAGGTAGCCTGCGGATCCCTAGCGTTACTGGCGGCCACTGAGTCGTCTATCTCCCTTTGAGCGAATATTTTATTCATAAAATCATTTACATCAACTGGCAACTCATGACCTAGAGCCAGCGCCTTCAAACACTCAGCAACCAACTCCCCTTCTTTCCCGTCCCACTCAGTAAGGTAGGTGTCACTGTAATATCGGACAGCCCCAGCATTCGGAGTATGGTTATCCTGAGTTTCCTCAATTATTTTCAGCACTTCCGGCACGGAAGCAGCCTTCTGCGTCAGGCCGTGTTTAACATAGCCATAATAATCGGAGTGATTCGGCGGTGACAGTTCGTAGTAAATGGGCATTACGCCTGCAATAGCTGCTTCCAGGTGAATGCTGCTATTGCCGGCTATCAGCCAACCGATTTTGCCCATGAAGTCGGAGATAGACTCTTTTTTGGGATCACTCAGCGATACTCGTTCGCTGGTCGCAAAGGCTGCGTGATACTGGCTAATATCGTTAACCGCCTGGCCCGGATGCCAGCGAAGTCGAACACCCAGCCCCTCATCTTGTAGAGCGTTGATGAATGCTATACCGGCTTCAGCATCATCAAGGACGTTAAAGGCTACTCCAATTAAAGTACTCTGGCTTTTTTCCGATCTTTTAATATGTTTCTTCTGACCCGAGAGGATTACCTTGGGCAGTGGTGCGTTTCTATCAGTGTTTGGCTGGTTTGGCTCGCACTGCCGGTAGATGTCCAGCGCGCATTGCCCATCAAGAAAAGCATAATTAACCCGCAACGCCGGAAATATGGGACTTACGGATGCGTGCTGCAGGTAAACCGTTTTAATCCCCAAGTGATGAGCAACGGCGAGCATGCATCTGTTTGGAACGTTGTGATCATTGGAGGTGATCACGAATTCGGGTTTACCCTGCCCAAGCACACGATGGAAATAGACCAGGTAGTTGTAGACACTACAAAAGGTCGCAAAATGCCAATCAATAGAAACCGGGTGTTTGGCCTTCAACGTTTTGTATAGCCCAAATCCCCTCGTGGCCAGAAGAATCACCGAACGCAGAACGTCAACAATGTTGAGGGCAAATGGAATATAGCGTTCTGTCGGATCATTTTTGTACAAGAAAGCCTGAAGTGGTTGAATGGATGTGACCAGCCCAGTTAAGGAATAATACCTTGAAACTGGAGAATATAGCGCGACAATTACCTTGGCCGGTCCGTACAAGATAGTTGACGCTGCATAGAGGTTATTATCTGAATTCAGATTTTAAAGCATTTCGCATAAAACCAAGAAGATTTTTCGCGTTGAAAACCATAGAAAAGCCTAAATAACTTATTACGCCTAGCGAGACCAAAATAAACAAGGTAGCAATATCATTTTGCCAGTTAAAACTTTTGTAAATAATTTCTAGAATTCCGCCCATTGCACCGGCCGACAATAATGGTCTAGTCAATGTAACCATGTACTCCCTAGCACATGGACCAATTAGTCGCCGTATCCAGTAAAAGTAAGCCACTGTAACCAAAATTAACTGAGTTACCAGTAACGCCAGCGCAACAGACACAATATTACCGTTTAAACTGCTAACAAAAACAACGGCCGGTATCACGAACAGCAAGACAAGATTCCAATAAAACGCCCAGCTTGCTTTCCCTAGCCCCATAACCAAAGGACTATTCATATTGCCTAAAGAACGTATCAACACGTATCCGCACAAAATACTCAATACTGGGTTTAATTCGGTCCATTTATCGCCCAAAACGACGTTGACAAATACTGGGGAAACGACAGCCAGACCGATGAATAAAGGTGCAGACACCAGCAGTACGTTGGCGATCATGGCTAGGTAAATTCGTTTGACTTCTATCAGGTCATCTTGGTTTTTGGCTACTGTCGGCAACGTAACTTTTGTGGCAATGCTATTGATTTGCTGCATGGCCTGCAAACTAATCTGGCTGCCTATACTGTAGATGCCGAGAGCCGATGCTCCAATGGTTTTACCTATGATCAGTTGGTCTGCCCGTGAGTTGACCATATTCATCGACATAGATCCTGTTTGGTACAGACCGAATGATAGTAACGGCTTTACTGCCTTGAATGACTTACCGAATCCACTAAATAGGCCATTGCGAATCCCATATCCCAGTGCAAGGCCACTACTGATCAACACTCCCGCCAGCTGACCAAATACGATCGACCATATGCCCCACCCAAATGAAACCATAGAGATAACCGTTGTTACGTTTACAGCTGCAGCTGCGATCGACACAACTGCTGTCACCTTAAAAAATAGATTTTTCTGTAGAAGTGCAAGAGTCTGTTGGCCAAGCGCAGCGATAACAACAGTCATACCTGCGACAGGTAAAAGCTCCGCTAGTTTTTCTTTTTCAAAGAAATCCGCCACCAAGGGAGCGGTTAAATAAATTGCAATGTAAACAAACGCCGCAAGAATCCAGTTTATAGAGTAAAGCGTTGATAATTGATTTTTTGTTGGATTTTTATAATGAATGAGCGCTTGCGTTATGCCCATCTGCGAGAAAATTGTAAAAAATTCCAAAGCTACCAATACTAACGCAACTGTACCCATGGCTTCAGGACCAAGAATTCTCGCCACATAGAATACTGAGATGAGTTGAAGAACCCTTGAAACAATTGTTTCAAGGGTGACCCATTTGACTCCCCCTACTATGCTAGACATAGTCTCTGGCCTTTTTAATAACCATATCTCGCCATCTCGCTACCGCAGATTCTATTGAACGAATCATGCTGCTCTTTAGTCCAATTTTCTGGCTTATTTTCATCATAATAAGATGAATTAGGGTTTATATTTTTATTCACGTAGTATTCCCAAGATTCTTTACTCACGCTAATACCAACAACGTTAGCAACAGTTTCAGTGAAATATTCATAATCTTCTATTAATGTCTCAAATTTCGCCGAGACATCACAATTTTCCGAAAGCCAGCGGTTTTCTTCAGCCCACATGAAACAAATCTTTTCAAAGCGAGAAAGTTTTGACCACTCACGCTCAGGTATAATTGATGCATCCGGAATCATCGTCCAATAGTACCGGTCATTTTTCGTAAACGTTTTTCGATTCAAAATAGATGAGACAACATCGTAACCATTACGAATTATTTGAATAACAGTAGTCTTAGGCAGAATTCTTTTTATATCCTTTACATTACGGCGAAGAGCACCATTAACTTCGCCATATCTTTTTTTCGTCTTCCTAAGATATATTTCTTTAAGCCTAAAATTGGAAATATAATTGTAAGAATAATTGGGGTTTTCAATTGATAGCCTATGATAATACTGCTCACCAATCATAGGCTCATGGGCAACTTGTGACTCACCAGAGGAGTTCAAAATATTGGCAAAAAGTGTAGTCCCTGTTCTTCCAGTGCTAGTTATTAAGAAAAAGTTTCCATCCAGTTCTTTTATTATTTTTTCCTTATTAACCGGAATATATCGTATAAAACTAAAATAAAAATTACGCCCTTTTGGAACACGCCTTAAAACTCTATTAGCAAGTTCAATTGGCTTCATAAATAAACAAATCTCTCAATAGTAAGAAATATCACCGCTGCGATAAAAACGCGCGCTCAATAACTAAGTGCAACACTCTCCAGTCGAGTACCGTGTTGCCACGGAAAACACTTTCATCACTTCAGCACCACGAACAGCGTTACGTCCAAGTTCCTGAAACGTCGGGCATCAGCCTTCATGCCGTTGTCAGTGAGGAACGTTCAACCAGCACACTGAGCGGGGAGCTGCAGCGGCGCACGGTTGAGGGCCTCCCTGATGCCAAAGCAACAGGACTCGCATTACGCTCAGCCCGTTCGCTGTGCCGGCCCCGACGCAAATTGGTCGAAAGCACTGAACCCCATGAGGTGGTCGTCGACATGATGCGAAAAAAGTGCACTCGCCAGCAAATCAGCGGCACAAGGAAGGCTGTATTTCCTCATCATCCCGGGTTTCAGGTCTTGCATGAGACTGTGTAAAAAGCCCTGTGCCCAGCCTCAAAATGAACTAGGCAAGGAGCTGATTGCCGGCCTACGTCAGGCTCACACTAAGCGCCACCCTCGTGCTGCGGGGTTGATCGCCAGTAAATCCCAGACCTGGCAATATCCACCTGCGCCGCCAGAAGCCCAAGAACGACTGCTGCCTGGGCACTGGGGGGGCGACCTGTTACCCATCAACCGCTCAGCCGTTGGCATCCTTATGGCGCCTGTCAGTGGTTTGGAGTTTCTGGCCAAGATGGATGGCGCCACCCCCACGGCGGCTGTTCAGGGCTTCAGCGCCACACTGAACCGAGTACCACCGGAGATGCGCCAGACTTTCACTTATGACCAGTGCCGCAAGCTGGTGCGCCTTGTTCTTTAATAGTCCCCGATAACGCACCGTCCGGCGACGGAACAGGTTCTTGATAACATGGAACGGGGCCGCAGCAGAAAAAGTACGCTGTTTCAGGGTCACCGCTTCTTAGCCGTCACGTAATACCCCGATGCTTCCAGCGCCCAGTTTGTGTCGATTTTATCCAGCAGTGGCGCTGCTTTTTGACCGAGATACCAAAAGGGCAACAAAACAGCCTTTATCAACCAGCGCATGGGCCGCGGACCACGAATAAAACGCTTGCTAAAGTAATTCACTTTCAAAGTCAACATCGTGAAAAACCCAGATTGAGCCTCAACCACCACGTCGACAAAGCCAACCTTTTCAAACAGGTATTTGAGACCATAAGGCGTATAGCGGAAAAAATCATAAGGCGCCTCATGTATCCACCATTGCCAGGGCACCTGCAGAACAATCCCGCCCCCCGGCTTGAGTATACGATAGGCTTCATTCAACATGATTTGTGGTTCACACAGATGCTCCATCACAGAGAGCGACACCACGGTATCAGCCGCTTCTGACTCTATGGGCAATGGTTTATTGAGGTCCGCAGCGATATCAGCTTTGGTATCGTGAAAGCTGCCCGCCCAGTCTACGGCAATGTATTGATCAGCGAATCCCAAGAAAAAGTCCTTGTAGGGGGATTCGCCAGCGCCGAGGTCATAGAGGGTGCCTTTGTAATGTTGGGAATATTTGAGTAAGTAGCGATCTCCAACATCATAGATGAGCCAGTTATGCGACTGGCGATTGGAGTGTTGCTGGCTAATTCTCATGAATAAAATCCTATTAAGCTTTTAGCAATATACCCGACAACCTGTTTATCCATGCCATACCAAATTGGCAGTCGAATCAAACGCTCACTCTCGGTGGTTGTATATCGATCTTCTCCGTCAAAGCGCCCGAACTGCTTGCCAGCTTTGGCGGTGTGCAACGGTACGTAGTGAAAAACGGCCATAATGTCTTTGGCCTTCAAGTGCGCGAGCAGGGCTGTTCTTTCTTCGGCGTCCGCGGTTTTGAGGTAGAACATGTGGGCATTGTGTGTACAACCCTCAGGAATGATTGGAAGGCTTACTTTGTCGGCTTCATAGTAGCTCTGCCAAATCGCGAGGCGGCTTTCGTTGATATCATCGACTCGTTCAAGCTGGCCCCACAGATATGCGGCTTGTAATTCGCTGGGGAGATAGCTGCTACCGACGTCCACCCACTGATATTTGTCGACCATGCCTCGGGAAAATTGACCGCGATTGGTGCCTTTTTCGCGGATAATTTCGGCGCGCTCTTTAAACTTCTCGTCGTTAATAATCAGCAGACCGCCCTCTCCGCCACTCGTATAATTTTTGGTTTCGTGGAAGCTGAAGGTTCCCAGGTGGCCGATAGTACCGAGTGCTTGCCCTTTATAGCTGCTCATCATTCCCTGAGCTGCGTCCTCAATTACATAGAGGTTGTGCCGCTCGGCAATGTCCATGATTACGTCCATATCGCAGCCAACACCGGCATAATGGACTGGCACAATAGCACGGGTTTTCTCGGTAACTGCCGCCTCGATCAAACGTTCGTCGACATTCATGGTATCCGGGCGAATGTCCACGAATACGATCTTTGCGCCTCGCAGAACAAAGGCGTTTGCAGTGCTGACGAACGTATAACTCGGCATAATGACTTCATCGCCAGGCTGGATATCGAGCAGTAGAGCCGCCATTTCTAGTGCTGCGGTACAAGAAGGCGTTAGCAGCGCCTTTGTACAAGTAAGACCTTCTTCAAACCACTGCTGACATTTTCTACCAAAAAAGCCATCGCCAGATATTTTATTACTTCGCATTGCTTGAAGAACAAATTGCTCTTCGTTACCCGTATAAGTAGGTTGGTTAAAGCCTATAGACATTAACTAAAACTCTTCATGAAGTATTTTGCATTTGGGCCTTGATTAAAAATCAAGTCTAGAATGGTAACGCCGTGCTCAAATGGCTGATGAAGCTGCTGGTACTCTGGATAACCACTATAGTCCATCCACTCAACCTTAATACCTTTTTGTGCTGCGAGATCTTCATCAAAATAGCCCTTAGCTGCCGGGCCACTTAGGTAAACATTTGCCTCAGCTTGTTCGCATATCCCTAATAGTTTTTCAGTTTTTCCGTCAAGTAATTCATATTCACTAGACCAAATGATCTTTGTTTTAATGCCCAATATATTATTAATTATTTCCATTAGCTCAAAATTCACCTGACTTAGGTACGACTCATTGCAACTTAGATAAAAATCTTCAAAAACCTGCTTGTATTCACAAAAAAAAGACGATTTCGAATATAATTGCTTGATTGTTTGCCAGTGCTTCTTTGCCCAGTCTTTTTCTGAAATTAGCGTTTCATTGACTTTCTGATGATATTTACCCTTTACTTCAACTGGAATTGTTAGCCACTTGAGTCCATTTGGTGTCATTATTTTATTGCGATTACGCCAATCCCTTTTAGTATATTGCATATCATCGTAAATGACGAATTCATCGACACTATTTATAAGGTCAAAATAACCTTTCCAAGGCACATAGTTAGACTGAAGGATTGCTACTTTTTTCATAAGTTAGCCAAATTATTCCAAAAACATTCACTGAATTTATCTATACGCTGATCAATAAAAGGATAAGATTTTCCATCATACTGAATTGATTCACCAACAGTTTGTTCAATGCCTGATAAAAGCACCAAGCAACCTGATCTAAACATTTTCGTTACAGCCTCATCAAAAAGCTTTGGCGTTGGAAAAGCATATTGAGACAAGATGTAGCCCGCATCAACTTCTTCATTGACAAGATGACAAGTCGGCCCTAGATACTTGCACCCTCTATTATATACTCCCTCAATAGGTTTAACGCCAATAAGACCAGAGAACGCGGGCAAAAGAGAATAATGAAGGTTGATCATCTTATTTCGATAGGCGCTAACAATATCTCCGCCTAAAATTTTATGGAAGTTAGTAACAATTACATCTGGAGAGATACTTTCAATAACTTGCAAAAGTTCCTTAGAACTATCTCGACTATAGGCAATCTTTTTGTTAAAAATCCTATTTTTTTTGCATATTCCAATGCGCCACACTCTCGGTCAGCTATAACCCCAAGGCAAACATCCTTTATTATTCCAGAATTCATAGCTTGGTGTATAAACTTAAGATTTCCACCACCACCAGACACGAGGAAAAGAACTGATTTCATTGAAAAACCTTCTTTAATTGCTCAATCAATTTTTTTTCAGAGAAATGAAAGTTTATTATTCTAACATTTTCTATAAGATCACTAGATGGCAACTGCTTAAAACCTTTATTCGATACTGACTTCATATTTAGACCGTGTTCCCGCAAGAAGCACCACTGACTAACATCATTTCTCATGCAAACTGTCTTCCCCAACCCTAACAAGGTGATGGTAGTACCCATTGCTTGTTGCCGTTTATGGTTAAAAATAGCGATGTCGACACTTTCAAGAACAGCAAGATACTGCTCAAAAGGCATAAAATAGGTTATCGGTAAAAACTTATCTCCGAACCAATCCCTACCCTTTTCAATCACCTTTTCGGCATACGCCTGATCACCGTAGGACAAGGGCACATAGATGCGGATGTCCTGATCTTTATACGGCAGTAGCTTTTCCAGTGCGTCAAGATGGTTGTTGCTGAGGTCCGCCGAATTCCCAACCAGAATATTAAGGCCCGAATGCGCCTCTTTGACTCGCTCTGCACCTTTCAAAATCTGTGGGTTTACCACATTGCTGAGGTACATCAGGCATTCATGGTATTCGCCACGCGCGCTATACCATTTTCGGGCTAGCTCTACGTCTCCTGGGATATAAGTAACCAGATGGCCGATACGCTTGATCACAAATCTTCTGAGGCTTTCTTTGATCTTGTCTCTCAAGCGAGGTTTGGGTTTCTGATACTGATAAAGATCGCCGCCCCAGATAACCCAATAGCACTTTTTCAAAAGCCACGGGCAAAGTGCTAACAGTCTGATAATACGGGAGTTAAAAAGTCCGTGGAGTATCACCTTTTCGGCACGGTGTAGCATCAAGAGCAGTTGAAGATAAGCGCACAGCTGCCCGGTAGACGTCCGCTTACCGATATAAATATTGTCGGCTTTTTCTAATGGGTGCTCGTTAAGCTTCTCAACATCTGGCAGCCAAAATTGGTGGTTTTCTTCGCCAAACTCTTCATTTACGAGCTTTACGAATGGCGGTATAAACTTATCGAGGTTGCAAACGTGCAAAATCACTGTTTTGTTCCTTTAGATCTCGCCGTTAACTAATGCTTGCAAGTACTGACCATAACCGTTTTTTCGCAGATCTATTGCCTGCTTTTCGAGTAATTCTTTACTCAGCCAGCCTTGATTGAAAGCGATCTCTTCCAGACAGGCAATCTTATAGCCCTGCCGCTTTTCTATGGTTTCCACAAACTGCGCCGCTTCTAACAAACTTTCATGAGTGCCTGTATCCAACCAGGCAAAACCACGGCCCAGCAGTTCCACGTTGAGTTCGCCCTGCTCCAGGTAGGCTTTGTTGATATCGGTGATTTCCAGTTCGCCACGGTGGGAGGGCTGTACCGCTTTGGCAATTTCAATCACGCGGTTATCGTAAAAATACAAGCCGGTCACCGCAAAGTGAGACTTGGGTTTGGCCGGTTTTTCTTCAATAGAGGTAGCTTTGTGGTTTTCGTCGAACGCCACTACCCCAAATCGTTCCGGGTCCTTTACCTGATAGCCGAATACGGTGGCACCCTGCCCCGCTTCCGTGCGCTTTACCGCTTCCCGCAACTTCGGGGTAAAGCCCTGGCCGTAGAAAATGTTGTCGCCAAGCACCAGGCACACGTTGTCTTTGCCGATGAAGTCTTCACCGATGATGAAGGCCTGAGCGAGACCGTCCGGGCTGGGTTGTGCCGCGTAAGTCAGTTTAATTCCAAACTGTTCCCCGCCGCCCAGTGCTCGTTTAAAACTGGCTTCGTCTTCCGGGGTGGTGACGATGAGGATATCCCGGATGCCCGCCAGCATGAGGACGGAGAGCGGGTAGTAGATCATCGGCTTGTCATACACCGGCAGCAGTTGCTTGGAAGTGCCGAGAGTAATGGGGTAAAGGCGGGTGCCGGAGCCGCCGGCCAAAATGATGCCTTTCATGAACAAACTCCCAAGCGTTGGCGTTGGTAACTGCCGTCCTGCACTCTTCTGCACCAGTCCAGGTTATTCAGGTACCACTGGACTGTTTGCCGGATACCGGTTTCGAAGGTTTCTTCGGGGGACCAGCCGAGTTCTCTCTGGATTTTGGTGGCGTCTATGGCGTAGCGCATGTCGTGTCCTGGGCGGTCTGTGACGAACGTAATCAGATCGTGGTAGCGATTTATCGCGACTGAAGTCGCTCCTACAAAAGCTACGGAATCTGAGGGGGGCGCTAGCTCCTGGAGGATGCTGCAGAGGGTGTGGACTACCTCAAGGTTTTGCTTTTCGTTGTGGCCGCCGATATTGTACGTTTCACCCACTTTGCCCTCTGTGACAACCTTGCAGAGCGCCCTGGCGTGGTCTTCTACGTAGAGCCAATCCCGAACCTGGTCGCCTTTGCCGTAAACAGGCAATGGTTTGCCTTCCAGTGCGTTCAAGATAACCAAAGGTATGAGCTTTTCCGGGAAGTGGTATGGGCCGTAGTTATTGGAGCAATTCGTAATTAACGTCGGCAAGCCGTAGGTTCTGCGCCAGGCTCGCACCAAATGGTCTGAACTGGCTTTGCTCGCTGAGTAGGGTGAGCTTGGGGCGTAGGGTGTTTGTTCTGTAAAAAGGTCTTCCGGGTGCTCCAGATCACCATACACTTCATCGGTACTGATGTGGTGGAAGCGAAAGCGGGCTTTACTCGGTTCCGCTAATTCTTGCCAATAACTTCGAGCCACTTCAAGCAGGGTGTAAGTTCCGACTATGTTGGTTTCAATAAACGCTGCCGGGCCGTCTATTGAGCGATCAACGTGACTTTCTGCGGCCAGGTGCATAACAGCATCCGGCTGATGTTCGCAAAAAACTCGCACTAGTCCGACGCGATCACAAATGTCGACTTGCTCAAAGGCGTAGCGCTCGCTTGCACTCACTTCTACCAGGTTTTCGAGGTTGCCTGCATATGTGAGCTTGTCGAGATTGACCACTTCATCACGAGTGTTTTGGATAATGTGACGAATGACCGCGGAGCCTATGAAGCCAGCGCCGCCGGTTACTAGTAGTTTCATGGTTGGTTCTTTAACTGATAAAGATAAATTGGCCACGGACGGCGCGGTCACTTCTTTTCTTCCGTAGCTGGTGCTTTTCCGGAGCGGATGAAGGCTATTACGAATACAGTGAATACGCCCAGCATGCCGCCGAGCATGGTGGCCACGATGGCGATCAGGGCGCGTTTGGGTTCGCTTTTTTCCTGAGGAACCACAGCCGGGTCCACCGTTTTGAAGATGTATTCGTCTTGGGCATTGGCCAGCATCACCGTGCGGGTTTCGCTTTCTATCAACTGATAAAAGACCTTCTGCATGCCCGCGATGTTGGTTTCCTGTAGCTTGCCTTCCAGGTAAGCAATGCGGGCTTCTGCTTCTTTTACGTCTTGCTCGCGCATGTGTTCGTTGATGTCGTGTACCAGCTTTTCAGCCCACTCTTTGGCCACCGGGGGTGACTGGCTTTTGATATTCAGCGTGACCATGCCAGTTTCTTCATCGTTGGTCAGGCTTAGGTAACCTCCCTTGAATATCTTCACCATGTCCCAGTCTGTGGGCTTGAGGCTTTCGCCTTCTTCATCAGTGAGCCATTCGCTGGCTTCGGGATTGTAGACTTCCCGGTTGATTACCCATTTTCCGTTTTCCATATCCCAGGCTTCGGTGGCCATCAGGGGAATGGAGAGGTTGTGGCGGTCAATGAAGCCTGCGAGGAAGGCGCGGGATTGCAGCACTGCTTTGGCCATGGCTGTCTGATTGGAGCCCCCACCGCCCAGGCTGATGCCGGCCAGGCTAGCCAGGCCACCGAGCTGGCCGCTCAAGCCCCCTGCTCCACCTTCGCCTTGTGCGGATGCGAGCAGTACGCTGGACTGGAAGACGTCTGGTTTGCTCAAGGCGTAGAACACGCCGCCTGCGGCGAAGAAGATGGTGACCAGGATGATGATCCACTTACCGCGCCAGAGGGTGGCGAAAAGTTCGCGGAGGTCTATTTCGTCGTCTGGGTGGTGTTGGGGGTCTGGGGTTTGGTTCATAGGGACTTTTTAGACGTGGAGAGATGAAGGAATGAAAATTTAGCCACGGACGGCACGGACGGCACGGACGAAAAGACAAGAATAAGGCTTTTTTTGTCGGTGTGGGTCCATGTGGGTCCGTGGCTATGTCTGAACTTTTTTGCCACGGACACTCACGGACGTTCACGGACA
>Ga0307934_1001616_pt1 | contig 13372 bp, 10 predicted proteins | sample OrgLakmetageno90_FD_201838 | JGI IMG/M metagenome (GOLD analysis project Ga0307934, IMG submission 201838) | Saline water microbial communities from Organic Lake, Antarctica - #90 | ecosystem: Environmental > Aquatic > Non-marine Saline and Alkaline > Saline | place: Antarctica: Organic Lake... | reverse complement strand
AGTTAGAGGCGAAGTGCGTGATCTCGGACTCTGGCACTATCAGCGAAGAGTCATCGATTATAGGCTTCAGCGCGGTGAGCTTAAGAGACTCCATCGAAAGGCCTGAGGCCCTCGAGTCGGGTTCAATAATTCTCACCGGCGTCGACCCGGCGACATTGCTTCAGGCCATCGAAATTGAGACAACTCTTGAGCGACCGGCTGCAGCCCCTGAGGGCTACGAAACTTTTGAGTTCTCGAACCGAGTTCTTAAGTTCCTGATCTCTACGGCAGGGAAGCACAAAACCTGGAAGAACATCCGCACCTAAGTAACCAGTGCCTTGCCCTGGCAAAGCCTCCCCGCGACGCCGTTTTGAGCCGTGGTCATCAGTGCATCGCCCTCCAGACTGCTCTGACTCTGTGAGCCAAGACCAGTATCTAGAAGCAGCTTGTTGATCCTCATGGTTCCTTCGTCCCTCAGGATGGATTGACCGCTTGGGGATTTCGAGGCTTCGGTAAATTTGAACCGAAAATTTATGGGGCATGCCTTAAAAACTCAGAGAGGGCTCTCTTTTGAGATAGAGAAATTGAGAACAGCAGATGAGCATCTCATCGCTGACGCACTCAATGCGGTCCTCAGGAAAGAATTTGGCTCCTCTTACTCAGCTCGAAGTTTGTTAGAAAAAGCCCAAAATTCCCCATGCCAAGTGCTTGGCAAACTAAAGAGTCAAACAATATCTTCCCTCTTGGATGTTTGGTTTGAAAACATCTTCAGACGTTCATCGGTACTCGAGGTAGCAGCTGCGTCCGGAGCTTTCAAGAAACTTAGGAGGCTCGCGTGACTTCTGAACTAAAAGGAGCCGTAGCTCTCCATTTCAACTAGTCAATCCAGTTGGTTTGACAATGCGTATGTTCGCATTCATGCCTCTATGTCTAAAAACGAATGCTCTAGATAGTTTCCAACCATCGACGACTGCTCAGGATTAAAGTCAAATAGGTCGTTCGCAAAAACTAACCTCCAAATCTCCTAGAAACCGCTAAGGAATCAAGTTGGTTTGTGAGTTCCTGTGGCTTGCAGATCTTGAATCTCGATTCGGTTGTTACGGTTTTGACCAAAAATCTCCCGACATAAGGCTTACCAGCGATTGAAAGCAAAATTCAGCCTCTAAAAGATACAGCAGCCCTCCGAATGAGATGCTACAAGAAGGCTAATTCAAACCCAAAGCGCGCTTCATTTGGTTGTATTTGACGTAGGTTTTGTGGCTGCCAGGAAAAAGGAAAGACTTGCAAGATTCCTCGACCGTGCATAAAAAGAATCCAGGAAGGGCGGCCACTGAAACCCGCGGCGCCTTTCATCCTGGCCATAAGTCCAATTACGTAAAGAGACGCACCAATTAGATTCCCTAAGCGTTCAGAGTTTTCAAGGTTTCGAAGCAACTCTTCGGTTGCAACCACGGCGATACCAGCCTAAGAGCGCTCCCGTCTTGACGGTTTGACTGTCAGAGTCGACGAGATCAATACCGGGCCCTTAAAAGCCACCTGAGACCAAGCCACGGCCGGTGATTACCGTCCTCCCTCCCGAGGTCTCTCTAATGGATCTGGGGATTTCTCTCATTCGTCTCGTGACCATTGCCTCATGGCAGCTGAAACTCGACACCCCTCGTTCGTTAGTCTTCGAGATCTCTACTAAGAGCCTGAGTCAGCCCACACTTAAACCTTAAATTTGACAAGATCTTGGTAGGCTCCTGGCTAATTCGTGAAACAACCACTCCAATTCGATGTCCCGGAAATCCAGCTAGAGAAATTCCACGTCTACTGGCCCGCTGCGATATGTAGGCCGGCATCGAATGGGTACTAAAAGTTAAGTTTCGAGTCAAAATATTTCATGCATTCATTTCGACACAAAGCCAGCCGCTTAGGGGAACGGGAGATTTGCGCGAACCCTGACAAGCGACATAAAATTAAGTTTTCACACCTTTCGCGCCAGCCCTTCGAGACTTTTGACGATCTCCCCATTGCTATCCCGCTGAACAACATATGACCGCCCGGACAATGATTCGAGCTAAATTGATAAGGTTGACGAAATTCCTGCCGAGGCTCTAACTAAATCACAAATAGCCCAGAAAACGGCGCTTTGTAAGTGCTGCAATCACCTCGGTCGTCTTCAAAATAGCAACCATGTCGCAAAATTCAGAATCCAGATCCAGCCCCTTAAGATACTCAAGAAAGTGACGGGTATCAAAAACTTATTTGCCATCCTGTTTAGTGCTTGAGACGAGGGACGTTAGGAGTGTCAGAACGTAACCGCTTATTTCAAGCTCGGTCAATTGTGCCGCTAATCATAAAACTATTTTGAGCAGAAGGGCAGCATTTATTTGATGATTTTCCCAAGCCCATAGGCCCCTTCTTTTCTGCAGCGGGCACAGCCCACTTGGCGTTTGACAAGATTTAACTGGGCCTTTCGAGGTATTCTTCTACAAATTTTGTTCTTAAAAATCATGACCTCCCAATTCGCGAGCGGTTTAGCCCTCAACTGCTAGGTCAGAGCTCAAAGACCCCATCCCCATGTCAGAACAGGGTCGCAGTTTTGTGTGGTTTGCTTCTCAGTTACGCCTTCATTCTTAGCCGAATTGCAGACTAAGCCTTCTCACCAGAGTGAGTTTGACTACTTACCGGATCCTGGTATCCCTCAGATATCTTTTCCCACCTGCTCAACCCATCCACTCGGTAGTTTTTTCATTAACGATTCTTAAACTACAAACAGTGCGTCGAACAGGTTTTTCAAGTGCCTTGGTAGCGGGTATCCTTTTACCACTGCTGGAATTTTATTGAATTCTTGGTCTAAAGTCCATTCCGCTTGTGAGCTAATAGGAGTTTCAATCAAAAAAATACTTGTGGTCATAGGTACTCGCCCGGAAGCAATCAAAATGGCGCCCGTTATCGCGGCGCTCCGGTTGGAACCGTGGGCGGAAGTCAGGATCCTGGCCACAGCCCAGCATCGTCAACTTTTAGATCAAGTCAACGAACTATTTGGCATTACACCTGACATTGACCTCAACATAATGAGCCCAAACCAGTCCCTCGCGACCCTGACTTCTAGGCTTCTGTCAGCTTTGGACACTGTGCTCCGAGACGAGGCCCCGGACTTAGTTTTGGCGCAGGGGGACACGACCACAGTTATGACGATGGCGTTGGCCTGTTTTTATCAACGAATTCCTCTGGGACACGTCGAGGCTGGACTTCGAACCTGGGATGTAGGTAACCCTTTTCCGGAAGAGGCTAACCGCGTAATAACTAGCCGCTTAGCTCGATGGCACTTTGCTCCAACTGAGGGATCGCGCAGGAATTTACTAAAAGAGGGTGTGCAGGATGAGAACATCATTGTTACTGGCAACACAGTAATTGATGCATTGTTGTCAACGGCTCACAAGAATATACCGATCGGAGTCGAATTAGATGCTGGAATGCGTCTTATCCTTATTACTGCGCATCGCCGTGAAAACTTCGGCGAACCTTTTCGTGAAATTTGCCATGCTCTAAGGTCGTTGGCCAACGGAAACAAGGAAGTGCAGTTTCTTTACCCACTCCATCCCAACCCTAATGTCAGCGTGGTAGCAAAAGATATTCTTAGTGGTTTACCAAACATGATTCTGTGTCAGCCTCTGGATTATGCCCCGTTTATCTCTGCGATGAAAAGAGCTTACTTAGTCCTGACAGACTCAGGAGGCGTTCAGGAAGAAGCTCCTGCACTGGGCATACCCGTGCTTGTCCTGCGCGATGAGACCGAGAGACCCGAAGCTGTCGAGCAAGGGGTAGTAAAACTCGTGGGATCAAATTATCGGCGAATCGTCGAAGAGACGCAGCACCTGCTGGATAACAGAACCGCCTACGAGCAGATAGCGAGGGGAGTCTCTCCTTACGGTGACGGGCACGCTTCAGAGAGAATCGTCAAGAGCTTGCGTGATGCACTAATTTGAGGCAGCGCCAACGGCAACAATGGCCGGCACTTCAAATTGTATTTCATAATCGGCGTTCGTTGATGACCTTGAGCTCTCGTTTTTTTCTTTACCGCGACCCCAGCCCCGTCTATTCAATAAATTCCGTCACATTATCTCTGGTTTCCTTTTCCACGAAGGAGTGCCAAATAATTGGAAGGGCATGAGCGCTAGAAGAATAGACACCCTTCGGTTCTATCGCTGGAGGTCTTGCTGCTTTAGCCTCTGCGGCATCAAAATGCCGCATTCGTCCCAATGAAGTTAGCGTGAAATTCAAGACTCGAGATAGAACCAGGGGAGGGCCAAATCGGCATATTCCGGCAGAGCTTAGCTACCCAGTCTTAGGCTGTGCGCATGCAGGGGATGAGGTTCAGGTCAATGTCGTTTCGCTAACCGGAAGCCCTTGTAACTCCTCTCCTAGATGTGCTCTATACCTTCATCGCGGGACGGTTTCCTCCCGTGGAGGGAGGAGTACTTGCTCCTCCCTCTCTAAAAGATGCGGCCGACAGTAGACTCTTACCGATCAACCCTTAGGCACTAACCGGAGAAATTGAAAGTTGTAGAAATGGAAAAATTCCCGAGCACCCGTGTAATTTCTATTTGCTCGTCAGGCCATCTAGACGTATGGAGGCTTACATCTCGGCTACTTCAAAAATTCGTGCAAGCTGACGAGTTTTTCGTCTACGTTCCAGATGATGAAATAAATGACTTTTTAGCGGTCACGCCTCCAGCTATAAAAATTATGCCCGAAAGTGATCTTGGACAGGAGTTTTCATCGCGCCTTCAAGGAGAAATGCTGCTGGCTGACAATGTAGATAGATTTGGTTGGTACTTTCAGCAGTTCCTAAAAATCGAAGCCCTCATTCGCTCCACCACTGAACGGGTAGTAATTTGGGACGCAGACTGTGTCCCGTTAAAAAACATCAGGTTGTTTGATGAGAACGATAACGCTGTCTACATGAAAGCGTCCGAACATCACCAAGAGTACTTCCGCATGATCCAAAACCTTTTGGGGCTGACTCGAATACAAGATCAAAGTTTTGTCATTCCAGGGTTTCCTATGAAAAAAGATTGGGTAAATGGTTTTGTCCAAGACGTTGAGTCGAGAAACGACAACGACAAGTGGTTCGATGCAATTATTTCCTGCACTGATCTGAGTCAGCAAAGCGGATTTAGCGAATTCGAGACCCTTGGAACTTGGGTTGCAAACTCATATCCTCACTCGTGGATTTCTTCCAATTTAACTTGGGAGAGATTGGGTCAAAGCCGATTCGGCCCGGCGCAAAACTTCACTCCTGAGGCCCTTGTGAAGCTGGGACAAGCAAATGGTCTCGATGTTATCTCCTTCGAAAACTGGGATAAGCGATCTACAAGGAAGTGGTTGAGAAATGGTTTGCTCTGGTTGTTGAGACCCATGCGCAGCCGTAAGAACGCTTCATCCGCGCTGTAAAAAAATTTAGATTCACGGTCTCTTGAGCAGCGATGCGAAAGATGCTTAATGTTACAGTTCAATCCAATGGATGGGGAATTCTTGAACGAATGCGACGACATATACTTTGTATTTTTAGGAGAAACATTCCCAGAATATTTGCGATCCTCCCTTGCACTTGCTAAGCAGTTCGGGGGGCTGAGGGTAAACCTTCTTGCGAACGACAAGGCGGTCTCCCAAGACATTCGAGACTTAGTAATTTTTACCTCTGTAGAGAGCTTTTACGATTCGAGCAAATTTGAGGCGGCTGCCAAACGCATTTCTTACGGTCCTTCTTTTCGAGATGGATTTTGGCTAAAAACTTTAGAGAGGTTTTTTGTCTTAGACCAATTCATTCAGCTCAAAGGATTAGACAAAATGTTTCACGCAGAGTTAGACCAACTGCTCTTCCGAGCTGATCAACTATTGTTTGAATTATCTTTTTCCAAAAAGCGTGGCCTCTTTTTTCCCTTCCACAACAGAAATGTAGCAGTGGCCTCCGTGTTTTATTGCAATCACCCCGCCGCTCTGCGATCGTTTTTAGACTTTGCGAGTGAGGGTAGTATTTTTCCAAACGAGATGGCCTTGATGGCTGAATGGGGCAGGCTGAATCCATCCATGGTTCACGCGCTTCCAACAGTGGCCACCGCGCTAGAAACTGCATTCTCACCCTTGGGAGACATTGCAATTCTGGCGACGGATGAAACTGGGGGGGGGGTAGTGGATGCGGCGCAACTCGGGCAGTGGATAGGCGGGATTGATCCTCGAAACGTGCCTGCCCGAACGCCCCCATCGACTAAATTCGTCGTTCCTCCAGGTGAATTACTTTTGACTCGGGACCAGTTGACTAGGATCAATTTCAGCATGAGCATGGAGGGTAATTTAATCGGTCGGTTTGATGACCTTTTTACGCTAAAAATTTACAATCTGCATCTTCACTCGAAGGTGCATAAACATCTCCTAAAATCAGATCCGAAACTTGGAGCATTATTGTGGCAAGCCAATCAACCAAAAGCCTTTAGGCTGCCAGGGACAAGAAGGGCGCAACTCGTCGACTTCGTAATGAGCAGAATTAAAATGAGCCTGAAAAACTGTCCGGGCCTTGCTACCACTCGCGTCGGGGAGGCAGTAATAATAAGCCTCTGAGAGACGCTGATCGAATCCTGGAGCTCGGTGGGACACCCTCTGGTGGATCTAGAGGTGATAGTTACGACGATACACTGAATGAAGTATCTGTTTGGCCTGTTCAAGACCGAAATGATTAAGAAGCCGCTCTCCTGAAGGACAGTTGAAGAAGTTGAACTGGCAGCAATGGAGCGGCTTTGATGCTTCAAGGATTATCGTCTACATTCAGGCCTTGAGTACCGCATTCCAGCGGAAGTCGAAGCAACGTGTGACGCTGAATTCAAACCCCTCCTAGCGACTGCTACACACGGAAAACAAGTAGGAACTAAACCCAGAGCCTATGAGTAAGTGGCTTCTGCCAGACAGCCCAACGGGGAGGGGAACGATTTTTCTAGAGATGGGATGAAACCCCATTGGTTTCTCGGACCCTCGGACCTTAGATGGTGACGTGACAAGGGAAAAGGAGGCCGCCCCCTTTTTTTCAATTGCAGGGTCAACACTCTATTCGCAATTTAATCGACCGCTTCGAAGTCCTTAAGCATGGATACTTCCGCTTGAACCAATTCGAATCAAATAAAACTCCAGCGCGTAGCCCAAAAAAGGAATCGCCTCATCAGGGGCAAACGAGTGTGTGAGAAGAATTCGAGAGACGCCATCGAATAAGGAATGTGCGTCAGGTCAATGAGTGAGCATAGAGACATTTGGGAGACGGTTGCCCTACGGCAAATTTCGATGAAGAGGCGGCTGCAGGTAAAGCTAGCTCTTCAGGTCGCCATTCTCTCTCTGGCCTTTGATCCAGATGTAGGTACTCTTTACTCCCGCTTCTAAGCCGATTTCGTAATCCCAATTGAGAACCCGTCTAATCAATCGGTTGTCAGAATTTCTTCCTCTTACTCCAGTTGGGGCTTCTAGTTTGTGGCGTTTAGTCACTAGCTTGCCCTCAACGCCGGCTGCCATTTCGACGAGTTGATTAATGGTTACCATTTCGTCAGAGCCGATGTTTATAGGCCCCGGGAAGTCTGAAGCCATTAACCTACGTGTTGCCTCAATGCAATCGTCAATATAAAGAAAAGATCTTGTCTGTTCTCCGTCACCCCAAACCTCGACTTGCCCTTCAGTCCCATTGATGTCTATTACTTTTCTGCAAATGGCAGCCGGAGCTTTCTCCCTTCCGCCATCCCAAGTACCCTCTGGACCGTAAATATTATGGTATCTGGCCACCGCGACTGGAATGTCGTAATTTCGAGAGTAAGAGAGATATAGTCGCTCTGAGAAAAGCTTCTCCCATCCATACTCACTGTCAGGGTTCGCGGGATAAGCGCTTGATTCCTCTAGGTTAGGGCTGGATGGATCAGTCTGATTGTGCTCAGGGTACATACAAGCGCTGCCAGAATAAAATATTTTGGTAACTGACTTTCCTCTAAGGAGTGCTCTCTGCTTTTGAAGTGCATCAAGAATGTTCAAGTTTATCATTGCCGAATTGTGCATGATATCCGCGTCATGTTCACCTGTAAAAACGAATCCAGCTCCACCCATATCTGCGGCGAACTGATAAATCTCATCGAAACCGTGATCGAGGCCGTTGACACAGGCAGCTGCAAAAACTGGGTCTCGTAGATCCCCTATTATCATTTCATCTGCCAAGCTTTGAGAAAACTCGGGCTCCTTGAGGTCTGCCCCAACTACGTGATATTCTTCAGTTTTAAGTCGTTTCACCATGTGGCTACCTATGAACCCGCCTGCCCCCAGTACCAAAGCCGTCTTCATAATTCCCTCTCTCACACAAACTCAGTCTTAAGTACGATTTTCTTCTACCTGAATTATCAGCGTAGTACAGAAAATTCATGACTTTGTCACAAGTAGTAATGCATGGTCCTACTTGTGGCCCACAATTTTTTGGGTTTACCCTTGAACAACTAGCCAACGAGGAGAGGCACCGATTGGATTTGCCACAAAAGATAATTTTTCACTTAATGTTCGCAAATGAATCACTCAGCGGGATCAATAATAAATTTAGCAATGTCAACCTCAGGATAGAACAGAAGCAAGATTCTAAATGGAAATTCTGTCAGGATAAAAAGGTGAAAATTCCTGATGGCTTTGGACTCACGTCGCGCGTACTCGCTAATTCCCATCAGCTTGAGAGTCGGAGACCTTCGGCCAGCAAAATGAGACGACCAAACTTGCAAGCCCACTATGGACTGGAACCCGAGGATAATTAGTGCTGAAAGGGTTCAGTTAGTGTGAAATTTACAATTACTCAATGAGGCCACCGCAATAATTTCGTCTCCCACGATTTTTGTGCTGCTGCGCTTGGGCTTGAGGCGATCGGGCTGCTTTAGTGTCAAAAGAAACAGGAGTAACGAAAAAGAAATCTCGTAAGAGCCAGGGTCTAGTGTTGCCTTCTCACGCCTGGGGAAGAGCTAATCTCCTTTGACTGAAAAACTATGAAAAACGCGTCTGTTATTGTGGCGAGGCGGAGTTCTTGGGCTGGGCACTCAGTTGAGCTTGGAAGCTAGACTTCACCGCACGGGTATTATCCCAAGCAGAGGGTTGGTACGTGTGACTCTTATCATCCATACGAATAACACGTGAGCCCACTCCATTTACCCCTTGAGAACAACTTTTTCTTTTCCAAGGAATCTACATGGCTTTGTCTGAGTCAATTACCGCGAAAAGAAGCGATGGATTAGAGCTTATCCTTCAAGTCCTCCAGAGCGCTTCCCGTAAGGTCCACCCGGCAAGATTAAGGCTGATGGCCGGTTCGGGACCGATTCTGGACCATCGCGTTGGAGACATGACGGTCTTGTGTTCTTGCCCAGTAGTCGCTGACCACCAGCTGAAGGTGGAGTTTGAGATTATCAAACTGGTGAACTGGGAAAGTAAGGCCATGGATTCGATCGGTGAGGACTCGGGGGGAGGTGAAACAAATTCAATCTCAAAGTCCCAATTATGCTCCAAGAATTCTCTCTCGACTGACTCTATTGAGTCAGAAAAAATGAACACCCTGTTCCCGCCGTCGCTACTGGTTGCATCCTCGAGCGCTCGTTTATAATATTCAACGCTCAGAACTCCAGGGCCACCAGTCTTTTCGAAATCACCCCTCCTAACGTGAATCCCAATGCCGCCATTCTCGCTAATGCGGTCCCTGGTTTCCTTGAACCAGCTCGAGGGCGCGGCTGGCACGATTTCGGTGAGAATGCCCATCTCTTGAAGCTTGGCAAGGTATGCCGGGTTTTGAAAGTACCCGCTATCCCTTATTTTTAGATGCCTATTTAAATTTTTTTTCTCATAGCTGACCCGGCGATCCAGTGGAACTCCTTCGTCGAGATGGACGGTAGAGAACGTGGCTTCAATAAGCTTTCCAAGGCCTTTTCTTGAAGCAAGACGTTGCCCTTTCGCAACCCATGCCTCTACGGGTCTCTCTAATCTTGCTCTTACTGGAAAACCAAATTCAATTTCCTCGAGCAGATTATGTCCGTGATTCACGTTTCCGAACCCCGTGGCCCCAAGGCAAAACTGTACTTCATGGTCGTCGTAAAGATTTTGAAACAGCCCGTAGGCGACAATAAATAACTGATTACCCAGCCCACCGACCAATGGTATGTATCTCGTCATTTGAGACCTCCAGGGGTTTAAGTTTGGAACAAGAATGATAGCCGAAATCGAAAGGCTTTTTGTCACGCAAATCAAAAACTACTCAGCCAAAAAGAGCCCAATTTGCTTGGGGAGCAATACACACAGTCGCCGCCCTTGGGCTTTGAGTTATCCTCCGTTCTCCTTCGCTACCTTTTTATAGCGCGAGTAACGTCACAAAAGAATGCGGCGGCGTTCCGAGGACGTCAAGTGAGCTGGATTGTGACGCCTAAAAACAGTGACGAGACTTGGGGGTCAGGAATTAAGTGAATCACCCTGTAAGGGGGTAATTCCTGGAGTCCTGACCGTGGGCACTCCATACAGGGTTGCCGAGGGTAAGTTCAGGTGATCCGCAGCTGGAGCCTATATTTGCTGAAGCCCAAATCGGTAGCTACGGGAAAAACAGGGGATTCCGTGCGCGATATCGACTCTGTGCTCCGGGACTGGCAAGTGGTCCGTAAAAAGTGTTGGGTATGTGGAATCAAGTCTAGAGCGGGTCAAATAGCGGCAATGGCGATTCGTCTCTCGGATAAGCAATGCCAGTATGCCCGTCACGCCATCCACTGAGTGGACAACTTTAGAACTAGCTGCGCTCCTTGTGACTCTAGATTGTTTCTACTCAAAGGCCCCCGTGGTTGACTAGGTCGCAAACAAAGACAGCATGTCAGTAATTCACCGTTCGTCGAGCAGGAGATTTGCCGGTCAGAACGACGCAGTCCAGGCTCATCTCTTGAAATAGAGGCCACTGGACATGGATGTAGGCAATGAGTGATTATCAGCTAATTATCGGCGGATCGGGCTTCGTGGGTTCTCATCTAATTGAAGCCATCCTCGAAGAAGCTGAGGGCTCGACCATTGTCATGTTTGACAACTTGAGTATGGGAAAAATTGGACCCTTGGCAGCCAAAGATTTTCCCCGTGTAGCTCTGAGAGTCGGCGACGCCACGGAACCCTTGCAGCACCTTAAATACACAGAAAGCGCAATGCCCAACAAAATATGGCACCTAGCCGCCAATTCAGACATTTCAAAGTCTGCCGTCTCGAGCAATGTTGATTTAGAGGCAACCTTCGGCACAACTGCCGGAACCTGTTTGGCGATATTAAAAATGTCATACCTTCTAGAGTCGTTGGTTTTCTCCTCTACCTCCGCCGTATTTGGATCACATCTGGAGCCAATTTATGAAGACTCCCCGTGCCAACGCGAATCTTCCTATGGGTGGGTGAAACTGTCCAGTGAAAAGCTCATCCAATCGCTTTTCTCGAGTGGAGCGATTGAAAAAGTGTTGGTCACTAGGTTTCCAAACGTAACGGGCATCCGTCAGGGTCATGGTGTGGTGAAAAAACTGGTTTCTAAATACTTTGACACCAATGAAGAATGGACAATTTTGGGTGACGGATTTCAAGAGAAGCCATATATTCACGCCAGAGAGCTTGAGGATGTGCTCTTGGTAGTCGAAGCGACTCTTGAGCCGGGACCCCTTCTCCAAATAAATATTTTGTCAGATACGACTTCTACCGTCCGAGCAATCACTGAGGAGATAGAAAGTTATGGGCAGAAAGAACGAACTCCGCGCTTTGGACAAACTGCCTATGGGTGGAAAGGTGGCATACCAAAGTATGAGTTTGATACGTCCAAGCTGAAGCTTCTGGGAATTCAGGTATCACCCTCGAGAGATGCGATAACAAGGTCGGTTCGAGAGGAGGTAGCCACCTACATTGACTGACTTCGAATGGTTGGTACTTGCCGGTGGCTTGGGGAGTAGAAGCGAAAATCCCTCTTTATCCAAAATTCTTCAGGGGGAAGGATTAAGGTCGTAAATCTATTATTCAAATTTCTGATTAATGTCCATTCCGAACTTAGAGTAACGTTCGTGTCGAGACATGGGCTATCGGCAGCCCGGGACCATCTTGAGGCTGTCGACCCCGTACTAGATTGGAGCGTTCATGAGGATGCAGGGCTTGGCACCGTGGCGGTTCTGGTTTCTGAGGCATCAACCATCGAGTCCGACACGATCGATTACAGTCTCGCAGATACGGCCATTCGCGCGCCCCTGGACGGGTTCCTCAACCAGCATTTATGCTCTAACCAGGCTGCTTCTGTTGTGGTGAAACAGAGCAATCACTTGATCGATTTCAACTCCTTTGAACTTGACAACGAAGGGCACACAATTGGTTTCCGCAAAGATACAGCACATGGTTACCTTAGCAACGCGAACGGTAGTGCTTTAGTTTTAATGAGCCACCCAGCTATGGCTGCTGCCGAATTGTGGCATGAATTTGTATTCGGTGATTGATCCAAGAGTGAATCAAATCGCATGGCCTGCCCCCACTTTTCTTATGCCAATAAAACCTGAGTTGGGAGCCAGAATAAAGCCAAACTTAAAAAGATGCTAATTGAATCGATGTCGATCGATGGGGTCGAATCTATAGATTGAATTAAGGACTGTATCTCTCTGGGGAACGAAATTTCTCCTCCTTCGTTTGAATAGTAAATGAGTTTTTCCCAAAATCACCCCTCACAAGAATTATGCCTCCATCGCTATTCGAACACTGCGATAGCCAACATTTCTCGTAGTCTCTCGAAAGCTTCGAGACCGTACTCTTCGTAAAGGTGAGAAACAACTCCACCATCGGGCTGATGTTTAGGTGAGTGCTCACGTTGCGTTAGTTAACCTCTGAGCTCTTTAAGGTTGTCAATTTCTTCATTGAAAACGACCACCAGTTTCCCATCCTCATTAGTTAGTGGATATTGGCCCTGCCTAATGTCGACTAATGCGATTCTCGTGTTTTCTAAAAAGCTGAAGTTTTGTCACTGAAAAAGCTTCCGATATTTTCGTCATCTGACCTCCTATGGCGAAGGGCTTCTAGTATTTTCCTCCCCGCCACATCGCGCGCTCGATGATAACTAGTAATACCTAATTATGCCAAAGATTAGTTGCCCCTCTTGAGGATGGACGGGCTAGAGGAGGTTGCGGTGAGCACTTTAGAAATGATGAATTTACATGAAATTAAGGGGCTATTTAGAGTGGCCTTGAGTGAGCTAATCAGTTTATGAGAAAACGAATTGGACTCTATGGCGGACCTCCAGGCAAGAATTGATTTTGCAACATGAGCCTTACTACCAAACTGACCCAAGAAGAAAGCCTCCGGATCTTCTGATTCGATATAATCT
>Ga0307934_1001612_pt1 | contig 13387 bp, 9 predicted proteins | sample OrgLakmetageno90_FD_201838 | JGI IMG/M metagenome (GOLD analysis project Ga0307934, IMG submission 201838) | Saline water microbial communities from Organic Lake, Antarctica - #90 | ecosystem: Environmental > Aquatic > Non-marine Saline and Alkaline > Saline | place: Antarctica: Organic Lake... | reverse complement strand
TACAGCTGGTCAATTATTGGCCAGACATCAGTCTGGATGAATACATCAACCTCAAAGAGCGGGTGGAAAACCGCATGGTGATAGCGGACGTCACCGCCACCGGCGACGACAACGTGCTCACCGCCAAGTCCAGTGAAATCGCCTACCGGAAAGAACAGCTCAAGCGCATGCAGGATGAAGTGATCGAACTGGAGGACGTCAAAGCCGGCGTCTCAATCACCGATCTTGGCCTCAACGACTTCCGCATGGACCTGCTCAATTATGTGAAAGAACACGGCGAGCTGGAAAACGTGCCCTTTGGCATGCACGCCATCGTGCCAGCCCAACCGCAACTGGGCATAGAGCCCGGCGTAATCTTCGCCCTGAAAAACATCCACGAAAGCGTGAACGTCAACCAGCAGAACCGCCTGCATCCATACTACCTGGTGTATATTGGCGACGATGGTGACGTGGTAGCAGACCACACCGAAGTCAAACGTTTACTCGACTTAGTCCGTAGCAGCTGCAAGGGCAAGGTAGAACCCATTCACGACCTCTGTCAGCTGTTCAACGAGCAAACCGGGGACGGGCGCAACATGAAGCGCTACTCCGACCTGCTCAGCCAGGCCATCCGCAGCATGATCGACGTCAAAGACGAGAAAGACATCGACAGCCTGTTCGGTGGTGGCCGCACCACCGCTCTGACCAATACGATTAAAGGGCTGGATGACTTCGAGCTGATTGCCTTCCTGGTCATCGAAAGGCAAGGTGCATGATCCTATTTGCCTGGCCCAAGGCAGCGGCCTTTGGCCGTGTGGTGCCCAAGAGCAAGGTATACGAGCACGCCGCCGTTGGAAGCGCACTCAAAGAGCGCTTTGTAAAGCAGGTGGAGCAGATCACTTGGGCCCATAAATTGGCCCCAGAGACGGTCAACCTGTCCGCCACTGAGGCGGTCACAGAGATTCAAGTATTTCGCATCGCGCTCAAGGCCAGCGATTTGGATCGGGGCGTGCTCAAGGCAATTGACCGCGCGATCCCTTTTCCGCTGATTTTCGAGCTGATTCAAGGCGGGCGGATCAAGGTAGCCGCAGCTTACAAGCGGCCTTCGCATACTCCAAAGGGCGAAGCCGACAGCAGCCGCTGGGTAGTGGGCAGCTATTTTGAATCCAGCTGGCAGCCAGAACACACAACACGCCAACCCTTGCCTGTAGCATTGGACATGAGCAGCCTCTATGAACAGCTGCTCAGCCCCCTGGTGCAAGATGGGATTATCCGCATCAAAGACCAAAATTCGGTTCCGGAAGTGAGAGAGCCAGCGGCGGCTATTTATTCAGTGGCGGCGGCAGACGAACAACCGGAGCGTTTGACTCTGGAGCAACGCATCGCGCTGGCTGAAGCCATAGCGGCCCGACAGAAAGAGGTCGAGCGAATCAAGGCGCGACTGGGCCGTGAAAAGCAATTCAACAAGCGCGTGGCCATTAATGCCGAGCTGCGCGACGCCAAACAGGAACTGGAGCGGCTGACCCAACAGCAAGGCGCTTCCAAGAGTTATTGAGAGAGATGTAATGGACAAATTGAAAATGCACAGCCCCGACCTGAGCCAGGACAACATTGCCAAGATTCAGGAATTGTTTCCCGATTGTGTAACCGAGGCGTTGGATGAGGTAACGGGGAATCCCCACCCGGTAGTGGATTTTGACCAATTGCGGCAGGAGCTGAGCGGCTCAATTGTGGAGGGGCCGCAGGAGCGGTATCGGTTAGACTGGCCGGGAAAACGAGAAGCTCTCGCACTCTCCAACGCACCAATTGCAAAAGCACTTCTGCCCCGCAGCGAAGAGAGTGTCCACTTTAATGACTCCAAGAATCTCTTCATCGAGGGAGACAACCTTGATGCACTAAAATTAATTCAAGAAACGTACCTCGGCCAGATCAAGATGATATACATCGACCCGCCCTACAATACGGGCAATGACTTCGTATATAACGATAAATTTGTTTCTGGCTCCAGCGAGTTTCTTGCATTATCAAATCAGCTCGATTCCTCTGGGAACTCCCTTATTGCTAACCCATCATCTAATGGCCGATTCCACTCGGATTGGCTGAGCATGATGTATCCCCGACTCAGGCTGGCCAAAAACTTGCTATCTGAAGACGGGATTATATTTATCAGTATAGACGACAGTGAAGTCGACAACGTTAAAAAGGTTTGCAATGAGATTTTTGGCTCCGAAAATTTCCTCGCATGCTTCATTTGGAAGAGCAGGCAAAACATCGACAACAGAACAGTCACAGGTGCGTCAGTCGATCACGAATACGTCCTCTGCTATGGAAGGATCATTCGGGGCTCTTACCGTAAAAAGGAGCAATACACGAACACTGACAATGATTTTAGGGGTGACTGGGTCAGTGCAAATATGGTTGGGATTGCAACAGCAGATAGAAGACCCAATCTTCACTATGAACTTGTCAACCCAGCAACTGGAATAAATTACGGATGCCCGGCCATGGGTTGGCGTTATGACAGAAATACCATGGCCCGTCTAATTAGTGAAGATCGTATTCTTTGGCCTTCTTCGCCTGATGGTCGCCCCAGAAGGAAAGCGTTTCTCAGCGAGCTTACTTCCGACTTTACGGGATTCTCAACAATATTAGGATCAGGTATTTATACTAGAAACGGCACGGCTGACATGATGTCTCTCTTTAACGAGCGCGTGTTCAGTTTTCCAAAACCAATAGCCCTAATCCGACAATTAGTCCAACAGGCAACAAAAGATAATGACATTGTTCTCGACTTCTTTGCTGGCTCGGGTACAACTGCACATGCTGTGATGGAACAGAACGCAGCAGATGGTGGAAACAGAAAGTTTATCCTAGTTCAGCTTCCTGAAGCTTTGGAGGAGAGGAACAAGGAACAAAAAACTGCATACAATTACTGCAAAAAAATCGACAAGCCCACCAATATTGCTGAACTTACGAAAGAGAGACTGCGCCGCGCCGGCAAATCAGTTCTCGAAGGCGACTGCCACACCAATTGGAACCGCGATATCGGCTTCCGCGTCCTCAAGGTCGACTCGTCCAACATGAAGGATATCTACTATCGCCCCGATGAGCTGTCCCAGGGTGACCTGCTTGAGGCGGTGGACAACGTCAAACCCGACCGCACCCCGGAGGATCTCTTGTTCCAGGTTCTGGTGGACTGGGGTGTAGATCTGACCCTGCCGATCCGCCGTGAATCCCTGCAAGGCAAGACCGTATTTTTCGTCGATGACAATGCGCTGGTGGCTTGTTTCGATGGCGGTGTGACCGAGGATCTGGTCAAAGAGCTGGCCAAGCACGAGCCGCTGCGCGTGGTGTTTCGCGACAATGGCTTTGCCTCCGATGCAGTGAAGATCAACGTCGAGCAGATCTTCCGCCAACTTTCGCCCAGTACCGAAGTCAGAAGCCTCTAAGGAATCACGGCATGGACCAGTCAGCCCTGAATGCGCTGCTTGAAGGCTTGATCCGCACCTGGGAAAACGAGGTGGTGGAGTTCAAGCAGGCCGACAATAATTATTCGACCAATGATATTGGTAAGTACTTCTCGGCGCTCAGCAACGAAGCCAACCTGCGCGAGCAGGAGCGTGCCTGGCTGGTGTTTGGCGTCAGCAATAAAACCCGGGGCGTGGTGGGGACCAACTACCGCAGCGAATCTGAGCGCCTGCATAGTCTGAAGCAGCAGGTGGCGCAAAGTACCGAGCCCAGCATCACCTTCCGTGATATCCATGAATTGCAACATGCAGACGGGCGGGTATTGTTGTTTGAAATCCCTGCGGCCCCACGGGGTATTCCCATCTCCTGGAAAGGCCACTACCACGCCCGTGCCGGTGAAAGCCTGGCCTCCCTCAGTCTGGACAAGCTGGACGAGATTCGTCAGCAGACCCTGGCACAGGACTGGAGTGCGCAACTCGTGCCGGGCGCAAGCTTGACCGATCTGGACGAGGCGGCGCTGGCAAGGGCGCGGGAGGCGTTCGCCAAAAAATACGCGAACCGCTTTAACGCAGACGAAGTCATGGCCTGGCCATTGCCAACCTTTCTTGATCGGGCACGGGTCACCCAAAACGGCCAGATCACCCGGACCGCGCTGCTATTGCTGGGCAAGCCCGAGGCCGCCTGGCACCTGTCTCCACACCCGGCACAGATGACCTGGAAGCTGGAGGGGGCAGAGCGTGCCTATCAGCACTTTGCCCCGCCCTTTCTGCTGACCACCACCCAGCTGTATCAGTGCATTCGCAATATCCAGTTGCGCCTGCTGCCTGAAGATGAGCTGTTGCCGATTGAGGTGTCCAAATATGACCAGAAGATGGTGCTGGAAGCGTTGCATAACTGCATTGCTCATCAGGACTACACCCTCCATGGCCGGGTGGTAGTGATCGAACAGTCCGACAGGCTGGTTTTCGAGAATGAAGGCAACTTCTACGAAGGGACGCCGGATGATTACCTGGAAGGCAATCGCACACCTCACCGCTACCGCAATCCCTTTCTTGCCCAGGCTATGTCTGAGCTGAATATGATCGATACCATGGGCTACGGCATTCACGACATGTACGCCCGTCAGGCTCGACGTTACTTTCCCATGCCGGACTACGACCTCGCCGAACCGAGTAGTGTACGGTTGACCATATACGGCGGCGTGGTTGACCCCGCCTACAGCCGTCTATTGATCCAGAAAACCGATCTTCCGCTAGCAGATGTGCTGGCCCTGGACCGGGTGCAGAAAAAATTACCCATACCCGATGAGGCCATAAGCCGACTGCGGCGAGCAGGGCTGATCGAAGGCCGTAAGCCTAATCTGCTGGTATTTGCCACCGTCGGCAAAGTAACGGCAGACAAGATCGACTACATCCGCACCCGCCCTCAGGACGACGAGTTCTACGCCAAGCTTCTTACGGATTACCTGGAAAAATTCGGGCAGGCCAGCCGAGCTGAAATAAACCAGCTATTGCTGGATAAGTTGAGCGACGCCCTGAGCGAAAAGCAAAAGTTCACGAAAATAAGTACGCTGCTGACCAAGCTGCGTCGGCGCGCACTCATTGAAAATACCGGTTCGGATACGGCGCCATGTTGGCAGCTGACAAAGAGAATCTCGTCGACTGCAAAAAAATAGATATTAAAAATACAATTCAATCAACACGTTGCGCCTCTTTGTAGCTAATGATTTGCAAAGAGCCTGCAAAGAGAAAGTTTTATTATGAAGCTCAAGTTCAAAACCCAGGCCTACCAGACCCATGCTGTTGAATCCGTAGTGGACTGCTTTGCCGGTCAACCCATGCGTGACGGCCTGGCCTACCGCATCGACCCGGGCCAGCAGGCTCAGACTGGTGCATTCGACGCAGAGGGCTTCAAGAATGCCGACCTGGCACTCAGCGAAACCCAGGTATTGGAGAACATTCAGGCCGTTCAGCGCCGGCAGAACCTCCCGACCTCATCGTCGCTGACGGATTTCACCACCTATGACACCAAGGGCAACCGTGTGCCGGCGAAGGCCGCCTACAAAAAAGACGCCCTGGCTGCCACACGCATCCATCTGGACGTGGAGATGGAGACCGGCACCGGCAAGACCTACTGCTACATCAAAACCATCTTTGAGATGAACAAGCGCTATGGCTGGAGCAAGTTCATCATCATGGTGCCCTCCATTGCTATTCGCGAGGGCGTGTATAAGTCGCTGCAGATTACCGCTGAGCACTTCACCGAGAGCTACGGTAAAAAGGCGCGGTTCTTCATCTACAACTCCAAGCGCCTGCATGAGCTGGAAAGTTTCTCTTCCGACGCTGGCATCAATGTGATGATTATGAACATCCAGGCCTTCAACGCCCGGGGAGCCGACAACAGGCGCATTTATGATGAGCTCGATGACTTTCAGTCGCGCAAGCCCATCGATGTAATTGCCGCAAACCGGCCTTTTTTGATTCTGGACGAGCCCCAGAAGATGGAAGGTAAAGCCACCATGGAGGCTCTGCCCCAGTTCAAGCCTCTGGCCATTCTCCGCTACTCGGCCACTCACCGTACCCAGCACAACCGTATTCACCGCCTGGATGCTCTGGACGCCTACAACCAGAAACTGGTCAAAAAGATTGCTGTGCGCGGTATCCAGACACGTGGCCTGGCCGGCACCAACGCCTACCTGTATCTGGAAGGTATCGACATCTCCAAACATGCACCGGTCGCCCGCATAGAGCTGGAAGTAAAACTCAAATCCGGCGAGATCAAACGCCAGATCCGGCGCCTTCGGTTCAAAGATGATCTGTTTGCGGAGTCTGGTGAGCTGGATCAATACCGGGACGGCTTCACCATCAGCCAGATTGACGCCACCAATGACACTGTAGAGTTCACCAACGGGCTGGTGCTCACGGCTGGAGAGGCCAGTGGCGATGTTTCCGAAGGCGATATCCGCCGTATTCAGATCCGCGAGACCATCAAGGCGCACCTGGACCGGGAAAAGCAGCTGTTCGCGCAGGGCATAAAGGTACTGTCGTTGTTTTTTATCGACGAGGTGGCCAAGTACCGTGATTACGACCAGGAAGATGACAATGGAGAGTACGCCCGCATCTTTGAGGAAGAGTATCAGCTGCTTAAAAATGAATACCTGTCTGAGCTTGCTATCGACAATCAGGCCTACCGCCAGTACCTGGACGGTATTGACCCAGCCAGCACTCACAATGGCTACTTTGCGATCGATAAGAAGACCAATCGCCTGAAAGATCCCGCTGTAGGGAAAAAGGCCGTTGACTCCGATGATGTGGACGCCTATGACCTGATTCTGAAAGACAAAGAACGCCTTCTTTCCTTTCAGGAGCCTACGCGTTTCATCTTCTCTCACTCGGCATTGCGTGAGGGCTGGGACAACCCCAACGTATTTATCATGTGCATGCTCAAGCACAGCGACAACATGATTTCCCGACGCCAAGAGGTGGGGCGTGGCCTGCGATTGTCAGTCGATAAGCACGGCGACCGCATGGACAACCCTGCCGTGGTTCATGACATTAACGTACTGACGGTGATTGCCAGCGAGAGCTACAAGGATTTCGTTACCGGGCTACAACAGGAAATCAGCGAAAACCTGAGCGCCCGGCCGCGCCAGGCAACTGAAGCTTATTTCACCGGCAAATTAATGGCCACCGAGCAAGGCACTGTCGAAGTCACACCGGCGATGGCCAAGCAGATTTACCGTTACCTGGTAAAGAACGACTATACCGACGACACAGACCAGGTTGTAGATACCTACCACGATGCGAAGGCACAAGGCACCCTGGCGGAGCTGCCAGAGGATCTTAAACCATTTGGTGACCAGATCTTTGCCTTGATCGAAACCGTCTTCAGCGAAGGTCAATTGCCCAAGATTGAGGATGGCCGTAAACCGAAGACCAACCCGCTCAATGCCAACTTCGACAAAAAAGAATTCCAGGCGCTGTGGCAGCGCATCAATCGCAAGGCTGTTTACCGCGTCGATTTTGACTCCGAGGAATTGGTTCGCAAATGCGTCGCAGCGCTGGACAAAGAACTGCGCGTAACGCCCTTGCAGTACACAGTACAGAAAGGAATTCAGCAAGATGCGCTGACTGACGAGCAGTTGCGCAAGGGCGATGGCTTCAAGGTCGAAGAAACAGCGACCGAATACGGCGACTCGATCCACTCGCGGGTCCGGTATGACCTGTTAGGTAAGGTGTCAGAAAATGCCCACCTGACTCGCGGGACCGCCGCCAGCATTCTGCAGGGCATTCAGTCCGCCGTGTTCAATCAGTTCCGCCAGAACCCGGAGCACTTCATCGCCGAGGCCTCAAGACTGATCACCGAACAAAAAGCCGCAATGGTGATTGAACGCCTGGCTTACGATGAAGTCGATGAACGCTACGATGTGGATATCTTCACCGCCAACCAGACTGGCCAGGACTTCTCCCGCGCCACGGAAAAGCTGAAGAACCACGTATACGACTACGCAATCACCGATTCTGATGTCGAGCGCCGATTCGTTAAAGAGCTGGATACCAGCAGCGAAGTGGTGGTTTACGCCAAATTGCCCAGAGGCTTTCTTATTCCCACCCCAGTAGGCGATTACAATCCGGACTGGGCTATTTCCTTCAAGGCTGACAACATCAAACACATCTACTTTGTCGCTGAGACCAAAGGGTCGATGTCTTCCATGAAGCTACGCGAGATCGAAAAGACCAAGATCGAATGTGCCAGAAAGTTTTTCGATGAGATCAATCTGCAGGTCACTCAGGATAAGGTGAAATATGACGTGGTGACTGACTACGCGAAGCTGATGGATGTCGTCGGAACGTCATCTTCTACGATGAATTTAAAGTAATCTTGGCATCCGGACACTCTGAGTAGAACCTTCCCCCTCTTGGATTGGGGGAAGTTCAAAAGGAGCAGATTACTTATTCCCCCTATCGGGTGTTCTTGGCACTGCCCCAAACGGCGTGACTAGCACAGCTGCCCGTCCACCACAGCAGGGCGACTAATCAGTAAGGTAGCTTTCGTCCATCTCTGGGTGCGCCGCGAATCTCTCTGTCCCAAGATAGATAAGACCTACTTCCTTCGGAAGAGCATCCAATCTTTCGATTGCCTTGTTGATCCGAAAGCATTGCTCGTTATTGATGTAAAACCGATGTTCGTCCAGCCAGTTTCGAGAATCGTGATAGTTGCCGAGTGTCGCCGCTTCTAACCGAGCTATATGCTGTTCTACCTTCGCACGGCTAACCAGCGGTCGGAGCCGAGGAATAATATCGACGGTGCGATCATCAGATACGACAACGGCAAGCCTTCTGGGACCGCTCGCTTTTACGTAGCGAACGCCGGAATTGTATCGAGAGCCCCTTGAAGGCGTGCATTGATCGGTCGCCTCGCCGTCGAGAATGATCCCGATGGCATGGCAAAAGCCAGAGGGATCGAGCAGTATGGTACCGTCGATTCCACTGACACTCTGCATCAACGATTCAGAAAGCAAGGTTGGATCTATACAGGTACCCTGCTTGCTAAGCCGTCGTGCTTCGCTGGCCGCGTCGGCAGCGACGACAATCATGCTGCCGTAATCTTGTCTAGTCTGGGCCAGCAATAGGCTCCATAGGTGCAATCCATTTTCCCGTGAAGCTTGTGGAAACAGGCGAGCATAGTTTGAGAGGAAGGCAACCTTGTCGAAAGGTTCCTGCGGAAGCTTAGGCACAGCATAGTGACTGCGCAGCAGGACTTGATTGCCGCAACGCAACTCCCAGTGATAGTGATCGAGAAAAGCAACTGTGAACGCATCCTGTGCACTGAAATCGTGCGAATCCCTCAGCCTCCCGAGTCCGTAGATGCGCTGACTGTCTGCAATGATGCCAACACCTGTTGTCGCCATCTGCAAGACCTTCCGCGCCCATCGTGGCTCACGAAAAGGAACAGGCTCAACAAACTTTGCCAGGAACTCGATCGCCTCGTTCTCCGGATCGACGAGAATAAGCTGACCAACACCTTTCGCCCCCTCATACATAAGAGATGAGATAAGGTTCAATACATTGAAAAGATCGGCATGAATGTACTGTTTCTCGATTGAGAGTCCTGGAGTATGCAGGAAATTCTTCGCAGCAATGCGTACGATTTCTTCTGCATCTCTCATGCTGTTTTGGATAAATCGTCCAGGCTGAGGGTTCTGTAACTCTTCAGTAGCCTCATGAAGAACGGCATGCATCGCTGCATATATCAAACTGCGAAGCCCACTCCCTTGCTGTCCCTTATCGACAGGTTTGGAAGGTAGCGGTGGGAACTGCACAAAAGTTGCGTTTGGAATCTGTATGACCGGGGTAATGTAGTAATCGTCAATGCGTCTGACTTCGCCACAGAACGAAGCCACGTCGTGCTCGGCATCGAAGACCTTGAGAGCCTGCCCAACAGATATGCGTACCGAATCTCGGCGCATCCATTCAGGCTTGTCCCGCATACTTGCCTCGTCACCATAAAAAAGGTTCTGCATATCGTGGTTGAGGTAAGTCGATTCGACTGAATCGAGCAAACCATCAAATAGCGACAGGGGCCATTTTCCCGCTCCTGGCTCGACGCAAACTGGATTCCGGTTTTCGCTATTAGGTCTTCGTGCTCCAACAAGAAGCACTTCTGCCTCTGCAGGTGCGCCCAACTCCCTAAGGACATTGCGAGCTAGCAACTGAATCCGAATTCTGTAGCTGTCTTGGTATCCCCACATGAAAAGGTTGATGACGCGACCGCCCATTCCTAACTCCACCTGCTTGCAGGCCGCATTGTCCTAGCGGCAATTGATTGTTTTTTGGCGTACCTCACCAAGTATTCCAGAGGTCAATGCTGGCGTTGATAAATGTTTCCGCGTCAGCGCTTTTCCAACAAGTTGGCGTTCCACTACGGAGTAGGTAGTACTGCTCATTGGCACACACTAATTTAGTCTTGTCCGCTTCATTCTGGATCCAATTTATTGCGTTGACAAAGGAGTCCGCATAGCTGGAACTGAATTTGTCGTTCGGCACGTTGTAGAGCAAGCCTTCAAGGTAGTAGGACGGGGCGACTCCAGGTTGCAATGTGCCGTCATCAACGAGCTTGCTTCGAATATTCTTTAGGACGCGAACCATAGGTTTGAGCCATAGGTTGCTGCCCTGATGCTTCGTGGTCAGGTTCTGCGAGTGCTGCTTCGGATAGTTGGCGATACGTTCGCCCTTACCATTGAAGAAGCAAATACCCTCATCATAGCGAGCGTCGTAAGTGCCTTTGAATTTCCAGTAACGGCGAAACTGCATCGACGCAATAACGTCTGCCTTTCGTCTACCGCCATTCTCCGCCACGGCAATGGCCTTGTCCCCGACCTTCACGTCAGAACCAAAACGGTTGCCAAGGGCCTTCAGGACATCTCTTTTGTATTGATCGTAGGAGTATGTGGCAGGAATAAATGCACGCTCATACTCCTCCTTGTCTTCTGGCGATAGCTCCGAAAGATCGCTGTAGTAGACATCATCAAGCCGTATAACCACATCCACATCGCTTTCCGAGTAGATATTTGTATCGTTTCCATAGGAGCCTTGCAGGAAGACCTGATAGTTCTTGCCGTGGTACGCAGCACTCGCGGTCTCCAGTGCATCTTTGATGCTATGGTAGGTTGCAGCTGACTGCTTGATAGATCCTTGGTGGGACCAGGCTTCGAGCTGCGACTCAGGTATTCCCATGTTCTGCCTCCCTCACATCAAGATTTCCTTTAGTTGTGCCTCATGCGCTGCGAACGATTCACTGCCGCGCTGACGAAGGAGATTCAATTTAACAAGGTCGTGCTCAAGCAAATCTGTCGCCATTTCTGGTCGCTCGAAGGTATCGCTGATACGAATTGTTGGAATGTCATTGAATAGAATGTTGCGCAACTGATCCATTGATTGCGTGTTAATCTCAAGGGTCTTCTGAAGTAACTGGACGGCGAGCCATTTTTTGGCTATCCGCATCAGTAATCCCGGCTTTGGTTCAGGGTAAGTACCGACGCCGACGTTCACGACCCGAATATCTTTGCGTTCCATTTCTAAGGCGACAGTCGCGTCTGCTACTGCAAAAAGGGTGGGATTGTTTGCGCAGTAGCCTCCATCGATCAATTCTATCTTGTCGCCGGCTGCAGTGACGACGGTCTTCCTATTGAAAAACGGATAGGCCGAGCAAGACGCTTGCACTGCGTCAGCAATGCTGACTCCGAATCCAGGGCTGAAGGTTCCCTTGCGGCCATGTGCCTGCGCAACGCTACCCTTGAAGATCATGGGACGCTCGGTCATCCAACGGGTAGCGACGATACCGATACCCGTCTTGACATCTTCAAAAGTCTTGTCTGTAAATACTTCCTTCGCCAAATCTTGAAGTGCTGCTGTTCTTTCCGAAGCTGATCGGCTGGACATAACTCGCGGCACATGCGCGGTGTAGAGGGCGTGTATCTGGTCTACTTCATATCCTAGAGCGATGAGTGCAGCAATGATCGCCCCAGTGCTCGTGCCGAATACAAGGTCGAACCGCTTGTATAGTGGGCATCCAAGCATGGCCTCAATTTCCTTGAGAACGCCCAGTGTATAAAAGCCCTTTGCGCCACCGCCATCAAGAGCAAGGACACGGCATACATTGTCGCTAGCGTATTCCTTGGCGAGCGATGATGAGGAGCTGGTGTCACTCATTCCTTTTTTACCCTCCACAGGGTCGGGTTTTTCAGGTCGCGCTCCAAGGTACTCATGTAGGTACGGCGCAACACGTCGGAAAACGCTTCTTGGCCCAAGCTACGCGCTTTCCTGGCTGCTTTCAACGCCCTCGCCAATGCGCCTTCACGCTTCTAAACTTCGGCTGATGCTTGGGGTTGCGCTTTTGAGTTTTCACGTACAAATGGTGAAGCGGTTTGGTGGTTCTGTTCTTTTGGAAAAGGCGTACGACCATGACTCTGCTCATCACTGACGCGGAGCGTGCGCAATTGATCACCAACGGCTACGCTCGCACCAACTGTGACTCACTGGACCCGATACCAGTGGTACACCTATTCGCCCCGGATGCGCGCGCTACCTGACTGCTGGCCTCGCTCGATCCTACCGACGGGAGCATCGCCCACGGCCTGACATTTACGCCACAACCTGCAGGTAATGAGAGAGGCCGCTGGTGCGAAGAGTCCAGTTGAGATCTTTGCCCCGGGCGCGATGATCACTCAGTAGATGCCTCCTCATTCAGGCGAAGCACCGCCTGATCAAATTCTTCGATATCAGATCTGAGCCACCGGGTAGACCCCGAACTCAGTTTTTTCCCGCGAGGGAATTTGCCTTCACGAATCCAGCGCCGGATAGTGCCGCGGGATACTGAATAGTAGTTTCCCACCTCCGTATCCGAGAAGTACATTTGCAAAGTCGTATTTTTCATCGTCATCTCCATTTAGTGTTGGGTACGATTTAATGCTACGAGGATGCAAGCGGTCGTTGGGCGCTGTAATTGCGTGATTTAAGCAATAAGGCGGGCTTGGCGTAAAGAAAACCACCCGGGAGTGCTGGAATTGGGCTTGGGCGTTTCGAGGCAGGCTCAAGAGAGCTACAGTGCTGGGTTTTAGCTCGCGGCTCATCTGCGTGATAAAATCCAGAACGACGGAAGCGAAAGCACTTCGAGTGCAGAGGTGCTGCACTTCAGAATGACGTTGAGCGAATCGATGTGGATAAAGGGTGGTAGTGGGTTTATGTACCCAACCTGTACCCAGCCAGAAACGAAAAAGGGCCCACCCGAAGATGCGCCCTAAGTCGTTGAAATCTGGTCGGCGTGGCAGGATTCGAACCTGCGACCCCTTCGTCCCGAACGAAGTGCGCTACCAAGCTGCGCCACACGCCGATCAACGGCCGACATTATACGGACAAAACGGGGTTTTTCCAGCCCCGTC
>Ga0307934_1001611_pt1 | contig 13396 bp, 12 predicted proteins | sample OrgLakmetageno90_FD_201838 | JGI IMG/M metagenome (GOLD analysis project Ga0307934, IMG submission 201838) | Saline water microbial communities from Organic Lake, Antarctica - #90 | ecosystem: Environmental > Aquatic > Non-marine Saline and Alkaline > Saline | place: Antarctica: Organic Lake... | reverse complement strand
GATATGGTCAATGCGGCTGTGATTATCAACATGCTGCTGACCATCAACCAGATACAAACCATTCATCGTGACATGTGACTGTTCGCCTAATAAATCGCTGTGAATATCATTGCGGGCCAATTGTGCGCCCAGTGAAATATTGTGGTTATGCCATTTACTGCTTTCGGCTTGTTTGGCTGCCATGGTCGCCACATGAAAATGCGCCAGTGATTCACGTTGTAATTTGTAGTGAAACAATTCTGCCGAGGCCGCCAAATTGACTTCGGTAATGACATCGGTCAAACCGCTAACGCCCTCTTTACTGGCATATATTTCAATAAAGCTGGCCTGTGCTGAATCTTCAAGCACCACGGCGTTACGCAAATGCACCGCTAAATCTTCGGTCACACCAGAATTGACAACCAGTAATTCAATTGGTTTTTTCAGTTTGACGCCGGCCGCGACGTGGATAAACGTACCTTCGCTCATCAACATAGTGTTGAGTGCGTTAAAGCCGGTTTTTTCCAGATCAATCTGCTGATTTAAATGGGGCGCTGCCTGATCCAGGCTTTGTGATAACGGTTTAACCGTTACGCCTTCCGGCAAGCCGGTAAGACTGGATGCCGTGAAATCAACGTGGCCATCAACGATCACCAATTGATAAGCATCATTCAGCAATTGCCAGTCGCTCACCACAATATGACCGGGCTGACCAACATCGTGGTTAAACGATTGCTGCGATAAATTCCACAAGCTGGTGTATTTCCAGTCTTCGTCTTTTTTGCCCGGCAGACCTTTGTTAGCAAACTGCTCCTGACCAAGTTTACGCAGCCGCCGCCAGGTTTCATCAGGCAGACCGTTTTCCCGGCGCATTTCTGCGACCGAAATAAAGTCAGTATGAAATTCTGTCAACTGTTTCATGCCAGTTGACCTGCTGGTGCGTCATGAACCCAGCTATAGCCAGATTTTTCCAACTCTTTGGCCAGCTCTTTATCACCCGATTTAACAATACGGCCTTCCGACAGGACGTGGACGAAATCCGGCACAATATAATCCAGCAGGCGCTGATAATGGGTAATCATAACGATTGAGCGATCTTCGGTACGCAGCGCGTTAACACCTTCAGCAACCACTTTCATCGCATCAATATCAAGACCGGAATCGGTTTCATCCAGAATTGCCAGCGTCGGCTCTAACAAGGCCATCTGCAGAATTTCGTTGCGTTTTTTCTCACCGCCGGAAAAACCTTCGTTGACGCTGCGGTGTAAAAACTGCTCATCCATTCGGACCAATTCCAGTTTACTACGCACCAGTGTCAGAAAGTCGATGGCGTCTAATTCATCCAAACCCTGATATTTACGCACCGCATTCAGCGCCGCTTTTAACAAGTAAATATTGCTGACACCGGGAATTTCTACCGGATATTGAAACGCCAGAAACACACCACGCTGCGCCCGTTCTTCAGGCGCCAGTTCCAGCAGATTTTCGCCTTTATATATGATTTCACCTTTAGTGATGTCATAGCCTTCACGGCCGGCCAATACATTGGAAAGCGTGCTTTTGCCCGCCCCATTAGGGCCCATGATGGCATGCACTTCACCTGCATTAACGGTCAAATCAATACCGCGAAGAATTTCTTTACCATCAATGGTGGCATGTAAATTTTTGATTTCTAGCATTTTCATATTTGTTAACTCTGTTTAATTCGTATTTGTTGTCTGGTTTAACCGACCGAGCCTTCCAGCGACAGTCCCAACAGGTTCTGTGCTTCAACAGCAAATTCCATCGGTAACTCACGGATAACCTGTTTGCAGAACCCGTTGACGATCATCGATACCGCATCTTCAACATCCAGACCGCGCTGATTGCAATAAAACAACTGATCTTCGCTGATTTTGGAGGTAGACGCCTCATGCTCAACCTTGGCGCTTGGGTTTTTGACTTCTATGTACGGGAAGGTATGCGCCGCACATTTATCACCCAGCAGCAATGAATCACATTCGGTGTGATTACGTGCATTTTCAGCATTTGGGCCAACGCGCACTAAACCACGATAGGCATTCGATGATCGGCCCGCTGAAATCCCTTTCGAAATAATGGTCGAGCTGGTGTTTTTACCCAGATGAATCATTTTGGTACCGGTATCGGCCTGCTGCATATTATTGGTTACCGCAACCGAATAAAATTCGCCGGTCGAGTTATCACCTTGCAGAATCACACTGGGATATTTCCAGGTAATGGCTGAGCCGGTTTCTACCTGAGTCCAGGCGACTTTTGAGGATTCCCCGCGGCAAGCGGCACGTTTGGTTACGAAGTTGTAAATCCCACCTTTGCCATTTTCATCACCGGGATACCAGTTCTGTACGGTTGAATATTTGATTTCAGCACGATCCATTGCCACCAGTTCCACTACCGCAGCATGTAACTGGTTTTCATCACGCATCGGCGCAGTACAGCCTTCCAGATAGCTGACGTAGCTATCATCATCGGCAATAATCAGCGTGCGTTCAAACTGACCAGTATTGGCCGCATTGATCCGGAAGTAAGTCGACAACTCCATAGGGCAACGTACGCCTTTGGGAATATACACAAACGAACCATCAGTAAACACGGCGCAATTCAGTGTCGCGTAGTAGTTATCTTTATAAGGAACCACACTACCAAGATATTTTTTCACCAATTCCGGATGCTCATGCACTGCTTCGGAAATCGGCATAAACAAAATGCCCTGTTCGGCCAGCGTATCTTTAAAGGTGTTGGAAACCGACACGCTATCAAATACCGCATCAACAGCCACACCCGCCAGACGGGCACGCTCGTCGAGCGGTACACCTAACTTCTCATAGGTACGCAGCAATTCCGGATCCACTTCATCCAGACTTTTCGGACCATCAGTTTTCTTTTTCGGCGCACTGTAATAGCTGACCGACTGATAATCGATTTCCGGATAATGCACATGTGCCCATTCCGGTGTATCCATGGTCAGCCAGTGCCGATAGGCTTTCAGGCGAAATTCCAGCATAAATTCCGGCTCGTTCTTAATCGCCGAAATTTGCCGTACCACCTCTTCACTTAAACCGGGCGGCAAGCTGTCCGATTCAATATCGGTAAAAAAACCGGCTTTATATTCGCGACCAGTGATCGCTTCTAGTTGTTGGGTTTGCGTTTGTTCAGTCATGATGACCACCATCCTGTAACGTAACTTGTGTCGCCTTATTCAAAGACGGATAAAACTGTATCGGGCGAACATCGCCATTTGCTTTTGGCACTGTCATATTAACGAGCTTCACTTCATCCAAAGCGTGAAATACGGCATTATTTATTTGTGCCCAGTTAGTTTGCACAGCGCAGTGCGTTTCCTGCTCACAGTGGCTGTGATCGCTAACACATTCCGTCAATGCAATTGGGCCCTCAATAGCCGTAATAATTTCCGCCACCGAAATATTTTTCGGATCACGGCTCAAACTGTAACCGCCCTGCGCGCCCCGCTCAGAATTCAGCAAACCGCCTGCAGATAATGCCTTTAATACTTTACGCACCGTAGGCAACGGTACTTGAACGGCATCCGCCAGCGTGTGTGCGCTGTGCTGCAGTTGCCGCTCGGCTGCGAGGTAACTCATCAGCACAATGCCGTAATCTGTTAGTTTTCCCATACGAAGCATAGGTTGCCCTCCAATTGGTACCATTATAGTATCAATTGCCTGAATAACCAAGTGGAATACTCAGTTATTGCCATCGACGCAGTCACTGAAAGCTTTGACAAAATATGCGACAATCCGTGGTCGTGAACTTCGTGGTCGGTTACGATTACTAACTGTCGCAAGCTTTTCTTATTAATTATTTGAGAGTTATCACACAATGAACTTGAAATTTATCGCTTTTTTACCCTTGTTATTCGGAGCAAATGTAATGGCCCAAGCCACCCTCGATTCAGACCAGCAGAAACTCAGCTATATATTTGGTATTCAAGTCGGACAAAATATGAAGTCTGAAGGTGTGGAATTAGATATGGATGCCTTTGCAGCCGGCGTAAAAGACATGCTGGATGGCAAACAACCGCAGTTAGATCAAGCCACCGCCGAGCAGGTTATCAGCGAATTCCAACAACAAAAATCAAATGAACTCGCTGAAGTCATGAATAAAAAACAAACTGAATCTAAAGCGTTTATGGATGAAAACGCCAAAAACCCGGACGTCAAAACCACTGAAAGTGGCATTCAATATCAAATCATCGAAGCTGGTGATGGCGCGACACCAAAAGCTGATGACAAAGTTATTGCCAATTACGAAGGTACGTTAATTGACGGCACTAAATTTGATAGCTCTTATGATCGTGGCGAACCGGCTACCTTCCCGGTTAACGGCGTCATTAAAGGCTGGCAAGAAGTTTTACAAATGATGAAAGAAGGCGCCAAATGGCGTGTTGTTATCCCAGGCAGCCTGGCTTATGGCCCACAAGGTGCTGGTGATAAAATCGGTCCAAACGAAACCTTGGTATTCACTATTGAATTGATTGCCATTACTGAATAATTTTCTTCAGTACAAAAAAACCGCCCCGCTCCGGCCGGGCGGTTTTTTTATGCCTGCAATAAATTCTGCAAACGCGGCCAGTCAAAAAATGGCCCCGGATCGGTTTTGCGACCCGGTGCAATGTGTTCATGGCCGGCAATCTGCTCAGTTGAAAGCTTTGGATAAGTCGCTATCAGCAGTTTTATTACACTTGCGAGTTGCTGGTATTGTTCTTTCTCAAACGGTGAAAAATCATCACCTTCTAATTCAATACCAATCGTAAAATCATTACAGCGTTCGCGCCCCTGCCAACATGACTGGCCAGCATGCCAGGCACGCTTGGTAAACGGCACAAATTGCTGGACTTCACCGTCACGTCGTATCAACAAATGTGATGACACCGTTAAGCCGGCGATTTCAGCAAAATAAGGGTGGGCATTAACATCCAGACGATTGAGAAATAAATCAGCAATCCATGGACCACCAAACCTGCTCGGCGGCAGGCTGATATTGTGAATAACAATACCGCAGATATCGTCCGTATCGGGCCGTTCATCAAAATTGGGCGAAACCAGTTTAGTGACTGGCGTTAACCAGCCGCTTCGCTTATCTATTTCCACCTGCACCTCGTGTTTTGTTTTTCAACCATAGATTATCAAACGCCGAGCGGTTACCCTATTTTGATTTGCCAAGAAGTATCTATGTCCATTACCAATCCTATTCCCGCCGAGTTTATTCACTCACAGGTTAAGCTGGCGCTGCTTGAAGATATTGGCCAGCAAGATTTAACAGCTGATTTAATCCCCGCAGACACGCAAGCCAATGCCCGGTTGATTTGCCGTGAAGATGGCGTGCTTTGCGGCAGCGACTGGTTTCATGCTGTGTTTCAGCAATTGGACCCGGCGATTGAAATTCACTGGCATAAACAGGATGCTGAACAATTAAGCGCAAATGATGTTATTTGCGAAATCAGTGGTGCTGCACGGCATATTCTGACCGCTGAAAGAACGGCGCTGAATTTTCTGCAAACACTGTCTGCTACGGCCAGTGTGACGAGACAATATGCCGATGAACTGAGCGGCCTGCCAGTGGCTTTGTTGGATACCCGTAAAACCTTACCCGGCTTTCGGATGGCACAAAAATATGCGGTGCGTTGTGGCGGTGGCGTAAATCATCGATTTGGCTTGTTTGATGCCATCTTGATTAAAGAAAATCACATCCTGGCTGCGGGCAGTATTGAGGCTGCCGTGATTCAGGCACGTACATTACATCCCAATATTTCAGTGGAAGTTGAAGTGGAAAACCTGGATGAGCTGAAACAAGCCCTAAATGCACAAGCCGATATTATTTTGCTGGATAATTTTTCGCTGGCGGATTTAACGCAGGCCGTTAATTTAAATCAAGGCCAGGCTAAGCTTGAAGCCTCTGGCGGCATTACGCTTAACAATATCCGGCAAATTGCCGAAACCGGTGTCGATCGTATTTCGGTGGGTGCATTGACCAAAGATATCAAGGCGCTGGATTTATCGCTGCGTTTTTACTGATTATTCCCAGCCAATCTGCCAGATCTCCTGATTGGCTTCATGCACAGTACCATTGGCCGCATTGATTTCGACTTTCATTTCACGGCCATCAGCCATGTCGATATCAAACTCATAAACAGCGGTGCCATTCGATTCGACTTCGTATTCAACTTCACGAATAAATCCTGGATAGGCTTTTAAGGCAATTTTACGGGCGGCTCTTTCACCGACTTTTACCCTGGATTTAAACAGCGGATCGTTGGGATTTTGCACTTCACGCTCAATTTCCCAGATTTCACCGGTGTCCTGTACACATTCGATATCCCAATCCAGACCATCTTCGCCGCGGACATCAAATTCATACATCATTTTGCCGGACTCATGTTTCTTCTCGACTTTGATGACTTGACCGGGTTGTTGGGACAAAACCTTTTGCATGCAGATTTCAAAGCGGTCGGTGACTTTATCCATTGTCTCTGCTTGTCCCGGCATAATCGCGACTAAGGTCATCAGAATCTGCAGCATATTGGTTCCTTTTCAATGTCTGTCTTATCTATAAAAAAAGGCCGCAACAAGTGCGGCCTTTTCGATTGAAGTTTTACATAGTGTATTTAAAGCCAATCCAACCCGCTCGTGGAGAGCTGGCGCCAACAAAGCGTGGATCTTCGAAATCAAAGCCCGGTGCTTCATCTGGTTCACCATACAAACCAAAGGTGCTGTATTCGCTATCAAAGACATTATCGACCTTGGCAAAGAATTGTAGATTCTTGGTCGCCTTATAACGACCATGCAAATTCATTACTTTATAGTGGGCGATTTTCTTATCAACATTGGCTTCATCACCGCGGTAATACTGGCTTGAAGCATAGTTGGCAGTAAAGCCCAGTGATAATTTATCGGTAAACGCATAATCTGCACCGATTTTGAAATTATGTGCAGGAATACTGGGCAGACGGTCGCCCTTTTCAACTGTGAATTGCACAGGATCGCCATCAACTTCACGTGCATACACAAACTCGTCTTCGAAGGTCGCCTTAATATAAGAATAGTTAGCGAACCAGTTCAGCCGATCATGGCCACCAAACAAGCCAAGTTCCAAACCGGCACGTGCCGTTTTATCGATATTATCGAAGTTACCCAGTGATAAACGCGGGTCAGGGTTAGTAACCTCATCTTCTGAATCCGGGAAGAAGAACAAGTCATCTTCAAGCTCGGTATAAAATACACCAGCATTCCAGCCAATCGCACCTTGTGTGCCACGCAGACCGGCTTCAACTGTCCGTGCAACAACATCATCAAGCGGTGGATCAGCCAAAAATGCATTCGGGTAAGTACATGGGCTTTCTGGCTCAGAACATGTCAGTTCCGATGGTGTTGGTGCCCGGTTGGATTCACTGTAGCTACCATAAGCAGTCATATTATCCTGCAGTGCATAAGTTAAGCCGACTGATGGATTAAACCGTTTGAAATTATGGGTATTGCCGCTCTCGTTTAAATCCTGCTCACCGCCACCACTTGTGCCCGAAATATCAATGGCAATCCAGTTATAACGACCGGCAACCGTCAGATCCAGACGATCTGTTAATGAATGCGTGTTAGTGAAAAACACACTGTAGGTATCTGTCTTAATTTTTCCGTCAACAACAGTCTCATCAATAATCACGCCAGTGCCATCTGTACCACGGGTCGGTGTGAAACGTGCAATTTCTGATTGTGAACTGTAATCAACATCAGATCGATCATAACCGGCGCCGACAATCAATTGGTTTTCGCGTCCAAATAAAGGTTGCAGGAAAGCACTTTGCAGACTGAAACCATAGCTATCCTGCTCAGTTTCACTGGTGTTATTCAAAGCAACAAAGTCACCATTTGTAAAACCAAATGCTGCTGCGCCATCCAGGAAGACCTCTTCTAAATTACCTGGGTTATCCTCGTCCTCCTCACCAATTTGATTTCCAATTACGCTTAACTCTGAACCATCGCCATTAAAAGTGCTGCGGTCACTGACACGGTAATAAGTGTTGGCCGACAACATCACATCATCTCTGAGCCAATGCGAACCATTTAAGCCAAACTGACGCAATTCATTCTGGGTATTATCAGGGTGCGTGAAGACCGCTTCGCGATCCATTGCCACCAATTCAATCGGTGAGGCACCGTTTCCGTTTAGGTCACTGTCAACACCGAGGAAAGTGAAATCTAACGTGGAATCTTCATTGGCATAACTGAGTTTAGTAAACAGCTGCTCAACACGTGATGGGGAAAAATCCCGCCAGCCATCTTCTTTCGTAACAGAACCAGTCACGTAATAGGCCAGATTACCATCGCTGCCGCCGCTTTCAATGGTGCCGGAATCACGGTTAAATGAACCCGTGTAAGCTTCCAGACTATGGCCTGGGTTTCGGAAACCATCTTTGGTTTCAATAGACAGTGCGCCACCCAGCGTATTCAAACCAAAAACGGGATTAGAGCCTGGGATCAAATTCATATTAGCGATGGCAGCTTCAGGAATCAGTTCAAAGTTGACAGCATCACCAAACGGCTCGTTGACACGAATGCCATCCATATAGACCGATAAACCCTGCGCATTACCGACTAGCGGTGAAGCGGTAAAGCCACGGTATTTAAGGTCCGGCTGGAATGGATTGTTTTGAGCACTATTCAGGCTGATACTGCCAAAATTCTGGTTAAGAAAGTCAGAAATATCCAACGCCTGTGTACGTTCAATATCTTCTGCATTGGCAGATTGAACATTCGCGGCGATTTTATCTGCTTCCAGACCAACACCACCGATTGGCGTGGTGCCAATGACTTCGATGTTGCTCAGTTCAACATTGTTTTCTTCAGCGTGTGCGGCCATTGAGGCTCCCAACGCGGACAGCAGTAACGCAGGCAATAGCCGACGCCGATATGGTATAGCCATAATTGTTCTCCCAGATTTTATATCGTTATTTATTACGCTTTCTATGAAGCTGGGAGCGATGCTAGCACGTGATGTTTCACAGGGAATTAGGAAAAATTCCTATTTTTCCTAAAAGCCGCTTTATGCTTGATTTTACATACTTAAAACCAGGCTAATTGACCATGTAGTTTCACCACTTCGCCAATAATAAGCAGTGTTGGTGCGATGGGCTTTTCGCGTTCGACAAGTGCGGGCAATTCGGCAATTGTTGATGTCCAGACTTTCTGATTTTCAGTAGTACCCTGTTGCACTAATGCCGCTGGCATATCAGGCGACATACCATGTTTTTGTAACTGCGTACTTAGTTCCGGCAAACCGGCGAGCCCCATATAAACAACCAGTGTTTGCCTTGGCTGCACTAACGCAGGCCAGTTTAAATCCAAAGCGCCTTCTTTTAACTGGCCAGTGACAAACACACAGCTTTGTGAATAATCACGATGCGTTAATGGAATACCGGCATAACAGGCACAACCCGACGCTGCGGTAATACCTGGCACCACCTGAAACGGGATTTTTTCATCGGCAAGTGTGGCTATCTCTTCACCACCACGACCAAAAATAAACGGATCGCCACCTTTTAAACGCAACACCCTTTTGCCCTGTTTAGCATGCTCCAACAACAACTGATTGATTTCATCCTGACGCTTAAAATGCCAGCTGCGCTGTTTGCCGACATAGACCAAATCGGCTTCTTTGCGGACCAGTGCCAGTACTTCCTTACTGACCAGCCGGTCGTAAAACACCACATCGGCTTGCTGCATTAAACGCAACGCTTTAAAGGTCAACAGATCCGGATCGCCAGGACCGGCACCAACCAGATATACCTCACCTTGTTTTAAGGCATCAGGATCGGCTTTTTCGATTAAGGTTTGCAGCGTTTGTTCGGCGAGTTGATCACGCCCTGCCAACATATGATCGGTAACTGGGCCTTGCAATACGGATTCCCAAAAGCGACGGCGTTGACTGAGTTTGGTAAATCTATCTTTTACCGCCTGACGATAATCGCCAACCAAATAACCCAAGCGGCTGTAACTCGTTGGAATCAGGGTTTCAAGCCGCGCGCGCAGATGCCGGGCCAAAATTGGCGACTGACCACCGCTGGAAATAGCAACGACAATCGGTGAACGATCCAAAATTGACGGCAGAATAAAATCGCACATATCGGGCTCATCAGCGATATTCGCAGGAATGCGTCTGGCTTTAGCGGCCTGATAAACGGCTTGGTTAACCGCATTATCATCGGTCGCAGCAATCACTAAGTTTTGTGAATGTAAATGGGCAGGATCAAAACTGGCTTTCAGCCACTGCACCTTATTCTCAAACGCAGGGCCGTCCAGTAATTGCTGCGTCATCAAGCCGATTTCCGGGGAAACTATCGTGACTTTGGCCTGCGCTTTTAATAATAAACTGGCTTTACGCGCTGCAATATCGCCACCGCCAACCACCAAACAACTTCCGCGTTTGAGGTCGATAAAAATCGGTAAAAACTCCATCTCTGTCCTAATCTGTTAATGGCAGGGCCAGTGACTGTAATACATAGCCATCGGATAAATTTTGTACGACGGCAATAACGCTTAGCTGGTCACGCTGCCAGTCACTGGCCAACGCAATGGTTTGCTGGATTTGGCTACTGCCATCTTTGGCCAAATCAAATGGCCCCAACCAGGCACGCACCAGATTCTGATGATTAAAATCCCGGCCAGCATTGTCGCCGCCCCGGACTTCACTAAAAACATTATCTTCGGTGACTGCTAAATAAAGTTTGCTGTGCTGACGATTGACCTCTCCGGTCACTTGCAATTGGCTATCAATATGCAAAGCCTGGTTTTTCTCACTGACCTGCAAATTAATTTCGACTTCTGATTGGTAATTATTTAAAAAACCAACCACATCTATTAATTGTTCACGCCAGCTATGCACTGTTTCGCCACTCACGACTAACTCAGGTGTAAAAATATGCTGATAGCGATTTAGATACGCCAATTGTTTTTGCCGCCCGGTAAATACCGGACTGGCAAATTTGTCGACCCAGCCTTTACGGGAATTTAAATAATCAATGTGAAAAGCCAGCACAATCAACTGGTTAGCATCTATGCCTTTTTCTGGCAGGTTGTTAACGTATTTTTCAGCTGCAGGACATAAACCGCAGCCTTCTGAAACAAACATTTCCAGTAATGCCACATGCTCTTCGCCGGAACTGGCTTGCCAGCTATGGCCATATGTCACCAAGGGCAAGCTCATAAACAGTAAAACAAGCAGTTTGTTGATTAAGCGCATATCACCACTCCTGAAGGTTGATTATAAATCAGACCCACTCAGATGTCGGTTTTACTGCCACTGGCATCACTTATCAAAGCCAATTCGCGCAATACGGCCGTTGCATAACTGCCGGGTGGCAAAGCAAAACTGACGGTCAGACTGTTATCGTCGGCAAACTGCCAGTCAAATTCAGTGGGAAACAGGCGCAGTGCACGGCGTTCATGACTCAGTCCCAGTTTTTCCAGTTCCGTTTGCCATTTTTGCCAATCTGTCAGCACGGTGTTTTCCAAAGCTAAACTGTCCTGCGTATTCGGTGCAACACCTTTGCCCCATAACGGGCCAGTTGGATGGATATCCATTGCGGTAAGCCGCTGTTGAATGGTGTCATCAATGGTTTCTGCCAGGAAATAACTGGCACGCGTGCCGCTCAACAACATAATATCGCCGGGCAATGGGCTATCCCAGTTTTGCTGTTTAATTCTTTCAGCCAGTACCAGGTTGAATAACCAGCTACGTGATGCAGAAATAATCATGCTGCGTTGATTGCGTTTTTGCGGCGCAGCGCCGCCATTAAACCAGTCATCCGCTTTCTGTAGATTGAGGCCTCCACGGCCAAAGCGTTGTTCAGCAAAATAATTGGCGACGCCATGCCTTGAAACACGTTGCAAATTCGCTTGCCAGACAGCTTTATCGCCCTTTAAATCTGTCAGTCGTAATGTAAAGTGATTACCACCCAGTGCACCACGTTTGAGCTTTTTACTGTGCCTGACGCATTGTAAAATCTGCAATTCATCGCTTTGCATTTGTGACCAGTCAGGTTCAGGCAATCCCTGTAAATTAATACTAAACCACTGACTGGTCACGGCATGACGGTCTTTCAAACCGGCATAACCGACGGCTACCGGTGATACATTGGCAAAGCGTGCGATTTGCTGTGCAAGCCAATCAGTATTAGTGCCTGTTTTTTGTACATAGAGCCAGACGTGACTGCCCTCACCTTCCGGTTGAAATGGCAGATGTTCGGCCACCTGGAAGTCGGTTGCAGTGGCACGGATAGTCGCCTGACATTCAGCAATATCGCCTACGCGGGGCAGTTCACGAAAATCCATCATTAAAAACTGTAATCCTTTTGTAACAAGACTACGGCATGCGCAGCAATGCCTTCTTCGCGGCCAGCAAAGCCGAGCTTTTCGGTGGTGGTGGCTTTGATATTAATGGCAGCAATAGCAATGTGCATATCTTCGGCCAATACTTCACGCATTTGGGGAATATACGGTGATAATTTTGGCTGTTCAGCCACTACAGTACTGTCAATATTAGCGATCTGCCAACCCAGATGATGCACATCAGCAATCACCCGGCGTAATAAAATTCGGCTATCGATTCCCGCATACGCCTGTTCGGTATCCGGAAAATGATGGCCAATATCCCATAAACCGGCGGCACCGAGAATCGCATCACACATAGCGTGTATCAATACATCGCCATCCGAATGTGCTTCAAGGCCTTTGGTATGCGGAATATGAACACCGCCGATCACCAGTTCCGGACCATCCTTAAAACGATGCACATCATATCCATGGCCAATTCTCATTAAGATTCCCCGCGCTGCTGTTGCAGATATAAAGCTGCCAAAGCAAGATCCTTTGGCAGGGTGATTTTGAGGTTATCGGCATGGCCTTCTACCATTTTTGGCTGGTATCCCGCATATTCCATAGCGCTGGCCTCATCGGTGACTTTACATTGCGCTAAACGGGTTTGTTCAAGTGATTTTATCAGTGCCCGAAGACGAAACATTTGTGGCGTCGCTGCTCGCCAGAGATTGTCACGGCTGACGGTTTCAATAATACGATTTTGTGCATCAACCCGTTTGACGGTTTCAGTGACCGGCACACCTAAGATACCGCCGACCGGATCTGCAGTAAGCACTGTCAGCATGCGGTCGATATCACTATGTCGCAAACAGGGTCTGGCAGCGTCATGCACCAATACCCAGGGGTCATGCTGGCTGATTTTATCCAAATAATTCAGCGCATTAAGCACTGAATCGGCACGTTCCCGGCCACCAGTAGTTCGGTGTAATGGCCAGTTCGTCGGAATCGCCAGTTCCTGCCAATAAAGATCATTATCAGCAACGGCAACGACGACACCGGCGATACGTGGA
>Ga0307934_1001610_pt1 | contig 13398 bp, 9 predicted proteins | sample OrgLakmetageno90_FD_201838 | JGI IMG/M metagenome (GOLD analysis project Ga0307934, IMG submission 201838) | Saline water microbial communities from Organic Lake, Antarctica - #90 | ecosystem: Environmental > Aquatic > Non-marine Saline and Alkaline > Saline | place: Antarctica: Organic Lake... | reverse complement strand
TTGCTGCGCCAGTATTTCCCGAAGGTTTTAGCCTGGCTGAGTTCAGTCAGACCGAACTCGACGTCATCGCAGCGAAGCTGAACAAACGCCCCCGCAAAAGTCTCGGATACGACACCCCAGCCGATAGGCTCGCACTACTGTTGCGCTGACCGGTTGAATCCAAGAGACCTACAGCGCCCAATTATTCCGAAAAGAGGCTGACGCCTACTTCTTCGTCTGCCTCGGTTTTACTTGGGAGGCTCGTATTGCATTATGTCCAACTACTGTGATTGAGTACAGAAATCCGGCGCCCAGTGCGAATAACAGACCAAATTGCCAGCCGCTAAGCACTTCGGACTGAAAATTCTCAGTCTCTACCCGCACAATTGACAAAATTAGGAACTCGTATGTCTGTGTCAGTTCCGAGAGATGAACCTCGAGCTCGTGCGACGTTAGGTCAATGAATCCAGGATCATCAAAGAAAGTTACACTCAAGGCGCCCAACTCATCTCGCTCCGTTACACCTCTAAAATCGTTCAGCCGCAATCCGCGCACTTCTTCCCTGCTTAGTTCGCCAAAGACTCTCGCTTGAACTGCCTGAGGCAAAGCGTTAAGCGCAGTTTGGAACGGCCCTAGCGACCCATTGAACCACGGCACTCTACCTTGGGACTTGGTTGGGTCGAAACCAAATTCGCTTGCGAGTTCGACCTGTACATGGAATTCAGTCGCAACGGAGGGGCCTGGTGCCACCAAAAATCCTCCTAGAAAACCTAGTCCGACTGTAATGAAAACTCCAAAATAGAGGCGAATCAGCCGAATTTTTTCCACCTGAACAGCATATCTCCCAGTCAGTCTTTTTGGAAAATATTCGTTACTGTCCCCAACACTCAAGGACCGACATCGGCGAAGCACTATCGAGATTTCGATTTCGATACGGGTCGCGTCCCGCTGTGTGGTTTCTCAACACCGTGCGGGTCAGTTGTTCTAGCTTAGGCTGCGGCGAGTTCGGGGAGCATCACCGCCTCGTTGAGAACCTCGATCGGGTTGTTCATGGTGGTCAGTTCAAGCATGTCAACGTCCGGGCCTCGTGCCATTGCGTTGAGTGGTTCGCTCCGCAGAGCGCTCGAATGGGCATGCGCCGATGAATGCGGTCGCTTCCGCATCGATCAGCTCCTGGTAGAGCGTCTCGGTCGCGGATCGGATGCGATCGGTGACATCGGTGACATCGGTGAGTTTCGGTTGGGCGAGCAGGTCAAGCAGTGCAGACTGGTCTAGAGCCATCGTGGTGTGTGTCCTTCGTGAGTGGTTTAGTCGTTACTCAATGACCATCCCACGGTGGCTCACAACGTCGACAATCCGACGCTCAAAACCCGGGAAATTACGCTCACGGGGACGCAACCCTGTAAGCAAGTATTGGCATCTTGAGATTGGGCCTTCAAATCGACTTATGGTTAGCTCGCTTGAGGCGAAACATGACGACGTCAAAGATTGGGGGCAGACCGGTTTAAGCCCCAGAAAGTCGTGAAGCAAAGCTCATTGCGGGCATCTCAGATACCGAACCGAGGAGAAAACCATGCCCGATGAATTTTTCCCTCCAGGGCGAATCCGTCCTCGAGGAAATCCGCCGACGGCACCCTAACTCGTCAGGCAGAATCTAATCGGCGGTCTGTGACCTTTTGGCGGATGGGCGGGGTGGGTTCCCCGACTGAGCGCGCGAGCCAAAAATATGTCGCAATAATTACAGCTCCCAGGTGAGTGGGTGTGGCAGACATCAGGGAACTTTGCAACGTACCGGCGGCAAGCAAGTTGAACGCGACCAAGGCGCTCCACATAGCAAACAAACGAACCATAGATATCGTTGAATTTACTAGCTGCGTGAGAGTGTGTCTCATGAAAAGTATTGTCCCGATGCAAAAAATTATGAGCCCCAGATAACCAAAATCGCTCAAGATAGCTATATATAAGCTGTGGAACTCATCCCCTCCCCTGGCATCACGACCACTTCCTGGAGACAGTCCAAGGAAGAAATCTTCTTGCAGAAGTTGAAGTGTAGGAATGTAAATTTCGCTCACGCGGAATTCAAATGCCTCCCCAGTCACAATCGATTGCAGATTTATTCGCACTCTCGATAGCTGGGTTGCCGAGAGCGCAATTACAAGAAATCCAGTTATAGCAAGTGAATGCGCGAGATAAGCTTGGCGTCGCCCCAGCCTGCGTAGGCAAACGAAAAGCCAGACGACCAAGATGAGCGAACCAACCGCTATCGACATCCGTGACTGAGTAAGAAGAATAGAGCCATAAATCCCTGCGACCAGGAACACGGGGAAAATTATGTACCGCGCTTTTTGTTCAGATGAAGAGAGGTGGAAACTCACAGCGCCAGCGAGCAAAATTACGAGCGTCTGGCCGGCCGGGAACGCCCCGGCTTCCCCGACCAAACTTGGCCCATATTGTGGGATATCCCCCGGCGGAAAACTCCAAAAAGGAGGTTTGTTTCCCGTCGCAACTTGAACTGCAACCCAAGAAAGATTTGCCGTTACCCCGAGAGCAATGGATCCCAACATAACTCTTAGCCCTTTGGTGCCGGCGGATTCCAGGCTGCGGAAAATAATTAAGGAGATGACGGGCATCTCGAGTAGACGCAACGTATAGAAAGTACTTACGGAGAAATCCATTCTTGCAAAGGCGACTGCGGCGAACAGAGAAGCTGAGAAGACAAGTAGCCAGAGCAGCGCTGAAGACCCGCTCAAGCGTTCGTTTCGACCTCGGGAAAGATCCGAGCTCAAGAAAAAAATAATTGCCCCTACGACGAGGAAATCCTGAAAGCGAAATTCTCCCTGAGGGAAGTATGGTAGCGAAACTCGAGGTCCGAGCAAAATGCTAATTGGGAACGCAAAAAGAAAAAATGCTGTAATTCTGTGTTGAAGGAAGCTCGATGCCACACCAGTCTTATTCGTGTGCTGAATCGAAAAAAGTTGACTTGAGGCAGATGAAAACGAGAGGTTCAAATAGCTTTTGAGAGCTCTTGAGGGGGGACTTGTTTTCGCAGTACCTTCTTCAGCCATACCCGTTCCAGTGTGCTGGACTGTCCCCAGGTTTGTGAATCGCCCTGGGTTTTGTTCCTATTGTTTTCCGTGTGTCGCGGTCGCTAACACGGGGTTGTGGTCACCCTAACACGCTGCTTCGACTTCCGCTGGGGTGCGGTAGTCAAGCCCTGAATGCAGACGCTGATTATTGAACCACTACACCCATTCCAGGGTTGCTAGTTCAACTTCTTGAACGGTCCGCCAGGGGCCCCTTTTCTTAATCAGTTCAGTCTTGAACAGGGCGAACTGGGACTCAGCGAGCGCATTGATGCTCCTATGTTTGCCAACTGGTGATTTCGCCTGTTCTTGGGTTCGCTTTGATGAGCTGATAGACCTCGCGGATGACGTAGCGTTTCAGGCATCGGATGATGTCGCGTGTGCTTTTGCCTTCGGTGGTTCGCCGGTTCACGTAAGCCTTCGTGGGCTCGTGGTGCTGCATGCGCACGATCACTGTGCGGTAGATGGCGGCGTTGAGTTGGCGGTGGCCGCCATGGTTGATGCGATGCTCCCCGGAGGTCATCCCTGAACCGGTCGGGACGCGACTGATCCCGGCGAGTTTCGCGAACGCGGCCTCGGAGTGGATGCGCTCAGGGTTATCGCCAGCGACGATGCGGATCTCTGCAGCAGTATCGACGCCGATACCAAACTCGTCCAACAGGTGCGGTGCCCGCTTCACGACGAGCTGCTCAATCATGGCCACACGTTCCTTGATCTCCTCATCAAGGGCAAGCCAACGTTTCGCAATCGAACGCAACGTATGACGGATCGAGTCGTCCGGGGTTTCTAGCGCGCGGGGTCGAAGCGCTGCGTAGTGCCGGGCGATCATTCGCTGGATCTTCTTGGCGGTCTCAGTGCGGAGTTTTTCGGGTGCGTGCACGATCATCGCTTTGAGGGTGATCATCGCTGCAGAGCGATCTTTCACCGCGGTGTCGTGGGCAACTTTTCGTTGCCTGATCATCTCCACGGCCCCGTCGGCCGTCTTCGGGATGGCGGTTGCGGACCCCGCGAGGACGGCTCTGGCAGCGTTTTCAGCATCGAGTGTGTCGGACTTGCCGTTTTGTCTGCGCAACCGTCGGTCGGGGCGGGAGACCTCAATCACTTTATGGCCGTGGCGGCGAACAAACGAGGTCAATCCTGCACCGTGAGAGCCTGTACCCTCGATACCGAACGCGATAATCTTCCCAAACCCTTCAGCCCAGTGAAGAAGCCCCCGGAACCCGCCAGTGTCGAAATCAGTCCCTGTCGGTCGCGACTGTGAGGGTCGCAAGAGTTCCCCCGATCGAGTCCATGACTGCTGGCACATGGATGTGTTTGTGCGTATCGACGCCGATCACGACGTGCCCTGATCTGAACTGCAAAACTTCGTCCACTGTGGTGTCTCCTTTGCCGGTTATCGTGGGTCACGTTGTCGCCGGCGGGTGGCCAGGACTGTCATGGGACGCTTCCAAAAAGTCTGCCCCAGGCTCCTATCAGGTCACGCCCGACGGTGGCAGCGCTTGTTACGTGCCCGGCCGGACGCTCGACAGATCAACGCTAAGGCACCATGCGGGCCAATCGTAGAGATGGGTCAGACCGTGCCGGCCAGGACTACCCGATTCTTGCGGAACCAGGCAGAAACAGACTGACAGTCGTAGCTGTCACCAACGGACCTAATTGAGGGAGCGATGCCGTACAGGGCGAATTTTTCGGTGTAAGCCGACGAAACATATTGCGACTCGGCGCCCGAATGCGCCCGCAACTGCTGAGGATGGATCGGGTGGCCCGAGGTGGCCTTGACGGTCTCGTTCCCACAGACTCATCCGCAGTGGGACCACAGCCAACTCGACGTGCTTGGTGGTCGGTGCATACCAGCCGATGATGCGTAGCGAGAACACGTCGACGATGAACGCCACGTACACCCACCCGGCCCAGCTGCGGCAATACGTGAAGTCCATCGCCCAGCTGTGATCCGGCCTGGGTGCGGTGAAGTCACGGTTCAGTAGATCGCCATCACGGGTCCCGTCTTCCGCGGGGACCGTGGGTCGACGGACCAGCGCGGTTATCTTCTGCCGCCCATAGAGGCCCTCGGGGTCGGTTTGCACGTGGCGATCCCCGCAGCATCCATGACGGTAACTCACGCGGTGTCACGGGCCGAATCGAACACTTGCGCGTCAGTTACCGTCCGGGCCGCGACGAGACGGCTCCGCCAGGCCCGGTAGATGGGCACGGTGATTTTGGCACACTTCCCACGCAGAACCCGGCAGATCGACCCGACTGCAAGCCCCTCGTGAATTGTCATGTCGATGAAATTCATCATCATGGGCTTGCAGGGGTCGAGTTCCCCCTCGAAGAAACTCGTCTGCCGCCGCCGCCCGAAGGATTGCAGTGTCCGCAAGGGGGCAAGTTTTTCCGCTTCCAGCGTCTTGATTTCGGCATGCTCGGCGGATGTCACCCCGCCACGGGTTCCATCAGCAATAGTCACCCCGCCACGGGTTCCATCAGCAATATCGGCCTGTAGTAACCCGCCTGCGCACGGACTCGTGTCCGACGCTAATCTGGCGGACCGCGGCCGTCAACGACGGATACTCCGGTCGGTGCTCCCGCAACAGCCGGAGTATCCGATTACGGGGCCAGGATTGAGTTTCTTTGGCATCACCTACATCCTTTCAACTCAAAAGAATGCGGTATCAAACTGGGGGCGCTTCAAAGTATCCCCATTGAGGTTGAAAAAGTTGAAAGCCCCTGTGCAAATGCTTTTGCTCTATACCTAGGCCAATCTGACTAAGACATAGCCCAGACCGGCGCAAGGGTGGGCCCCCCAAATTCCCGGACCTATCTGGAATCTATTTCCATATCTCCGGCGTCTAACGCAATGCTCGTATGCAGCGGGGGAATGAATTCTCAAGTGGGTGAGGGCCTATGGCCAAAGCTCTCTTCCAGACTAGGCAACTCTTTAGGGTCCTTTACCGAGGACGCAAGCCTCCAGATCAAATCATGGCCACTCTCCATCAGGTTTGCGTCGGCCGAGTAGAGAGCCTCGTGGAGCTTTTCTCCCGGACGCAAGCCCGTATAGATAATGTCAACAGCTTTCCCAGAAAGCTCAATCATCCTTTGAGCTATATCCCTTATTCGCACTGGTTCACCCATATCGAGAACGAAGATGGAGCCCTTGGATTTCTGGGTGCCAGCCTGCATGACAAGCTGGCACGCCTCAGAAATCGTCATGAAATAGCGAGTCGCGTCCGGATGAGTGATGGTGAGGGGCAGCCCATTTTCGATCAAATAGCCCAGGGTGGGGACGAGTGACCCTCGGGACCCCAGTACATTGCCAAACCTGACCGACATATAGCTACCTTCGCCCTGCAGGGAAGCCCAGGCTGTCAGCTCCTCCGCAAGCAGCTTGGAACGACCCAAAACGCTGGAAGGGTCGGCCGCTTTATCGGTAGAGATATTAACGAAAGTTCCCACTCCTGCTTGCAGCGAGGCTTCCACGACATTCAGGGTTCCCAGTACGTTAGTTTTCCATGCTTCAGCGGGGAAACTTTCCAACATTGGCAGATGCTTGAGCGCGGCAGCATGAAAAACTACATCGGGCTTATGATTCGACAGGATGCTGTGAATGGCCTCCGTGTCACGAATGTCTGCAAGCACCACATTCGGGGAATCGAGCAGTCCAGAACTCTGAGTGAGCAATTGGGCCTGTTGCAGCCCAGTCTCATCCCGGTCAAGAAAAATCAGCTCTTTCGGCAAAAGGCTAGCGACCTGTTTGCAGAGCTCAAGACCAATGGAGCCTCCTGCGCCCGTAATCAAAACTTTCCTACCGCGAATGAGAGAACTCACTTGGGGTGAGTTAATCCTTATCGCGCGTCGACCCACGAGGTCTTCGATTCCCAGCTCACGAAGTACTAGTTCTCGCCCAGAGGAGCTCAATATTTCACTGAAAGTGGGGAGGATAAAAATCTCTAGGCCTAAGGGCGTGGCAGCATCTCGAACCCTCCTTAACGTCTCTGCAGTGGCACGAGGGATGGCGACAATGAGGCGCTCGGCTTTCGTCCTTTCCACGATGGCGCCAAGGTCCATGAAAGTGCCCTGCATCTTCACACCGGCAATCCAACGATTGGATCGCTGCGGGTCATCGTCAACCAGCCCAATAGGAAGAAAAAGAGAAAGCGGGTCTTCCAGTAATTGCGGGATCAGTTTTTCCGCCATCTGCCCGGCGCCATAAATGAGAGTGGCTGTTGCTCCAAGCGGTCTTTTTGCCTTCACGAGACCAAACCTTCTCAAAGTGCGAGCGGCGCCAGTTGCCAGGAGGAAGAGAGGCGTAGCAATAAAGAGAACACTGCGGGGAATTCCCCAGGTGGCCCCAAAAAAATACACCAAGGCGGCGAATGGCGCAGTGCTCAAAGCGGTAGAAAGAATTAGTGCCAGGAGTTCATCAAAAGAGCCAATTTTGTACCTAGCGCGATACAGACTGAAAATCTTGCCCACAACAAAATTGACGAGGGCAATGGCCGTACCCAGCACCAAAAAAGGAACCGCATCGATTCGGGTGATGTCAAATTCGTAGCGGAACACTCCAGCAAGGAAAACAGCCACAATCCAGGAAAACGAGTCGAAGATGACCTGGCCGCCAATTTTTTGCCGGAACCACCGAATAATCATTCCAACTGCTCCGATCTGTCTCTCACTTTACCCGATAGCGCTGCAGAAGGGTTCCTCTCCCTTGAGACTTGCTCATAAAAACCTTCAGGGCTCCAAGGGTTTTCCCGGCTGGCAAGTTACGTTCTCAGCTCACCAAGAAGGGCCATTATCCGCCGGGGCGCCCCTGTGCTCGAGTTCCTGGAGCAGCGGCAGAGCCCCGAAACTCTGCCATCAACTCAGCTCCGTCAGGACTGACACCCTGGCCAAGGAAAACCACCGTGATTGATTTTAGAACGATGGAAAGATCCAGCCCTAGGGAAAATGTCTCTACGTATTGTGCATCTAGTTCCAGCCTGTCCTCCCATGTCAGCGAGTTCCTCCCCTTCACCTGCGCCAAACCTGTCAAACCCGGCCTCACATGGTGTCGCGTCGACTGGCGAAGACTGTACAGCTCCAGGTAGCCCATCAACAGTGGTCTTGGGCCCACAACACTCATGTCCCCCCTGACCACATTCCACAACTGGGGCAATTCATCGAGGCTCAGTTTGCGGAATGCGCGGCCCAGGGTAGTAATCCGAGCAGACTCATCGAAAGCATCCGTGGCACCCACCGCGGGTCTCATGGTCCGAAACTTGTACAGCCGAAAAGGTTTTCCCGATAATCCTGGTCTGGTCTGCACAAAAAAGACGGGGCGACCTTGAGAAACGAGTGCGACCAACGCGACGCCAGCGATGAGCGGACTCAGCACCACCAGAAGCAACGCGACGGTGGCACTATCCAGTACGCGTTTTACCTTCGGATACAGTTTTTTCCTCACGCCTCTGGCGCCCTCAAGCTCTTGCCGACAGAAAATCGGAAATTGCGCGCTCGACGCGGCCCCACTGGTCATCGGTGAGGTTGGAACCGCTGGGGAGAGCCAAACCGTTGCGAAAGAGGCTTTCAGAAGACCCGTCGACATACGCTTGGCAGTGCTTGTAAAGCGGTTGAAGGTGCATGGGGTTCCACAAAGGCCGGGACTCGATATCTCTAGTCTCTAGAAATTCAGACAGGGTTGCTGCGGACCACGAAAGGTTTTGAGAAATGGTGACCGCGGTCAACCAGCAATTGTCTTCCTGATCATTTCCACCAAATATTTCGACGCCGGCCACGTTTTCGAATAGTTCCCGGTACTTGGAGCGGTTTGTTCGTCGTCTTTCAATCATTTCGGGGAGGCGCTGAAGTTGAGCCCTGCCGAGTGCTGCAAGAATATTACTCAGACGGTAGTTATATCCGAGCTCACGATGTTCGTAATGCACCACAGGCTCTCTGGACTGACTTGCAAGAGATTTAACCTTTCGGGCTATCGTCTCGTTATCGGTAAGCACCATTCCGCCGCCCGACGTTGTGGCGATTTTATTTCCGTTGAAAGACACGATTGCCGTCTCGCCAAAACTACCCGCAGGCTGGCCACAATGGAACGCCCCAAGAGACTCAGCCGCATCAGCAAGTATGGGAATTCCGCGCTTTTCACACAGTGCGATGATCGCGGTGTAGTTTGCAACTTTGCCAAGAAAATCTACAGGTAAAACGGCTCCGATTGTGCGGCCAGAAGCCACAACCTCATCGATGGCCTGCTCAAGCAAAAGAGGGGAAATGTTACCCGACTCTTTGTCGGAATCAACGAATACAGGGACAGCTCCTACATAGGAGATAGCGTTCGCCGTCGCGACAAAGGTCATGGTGGAACAGAGCACCACATCCCCCGATTTCACCCCTAAGGCCAGCAGCGCAAGATGCAGGGCTGCGGTCCCCGATGAGACCCCGACTGCAAAGCTACGGTTGCAATGCCCCGCGACTTCTGACTCGAACGCGCTGAGATCCGGCCCAATTGGCGCCGCCCACCCCGAGTCGAGTGCCCGAAGGACGAAAGTTTTCTCAAGCTCTCCTATGTCGGGAGGAGACAACAAAACTCTACTCGTATTCATCTCTCCACAGTATAGAGAAGCCGTGTGGGTCTGAGTACAACCAAGTTTCGGAGCACCGCAGCCTCTCGGGCTGGGGATCAACCCGAGAGGCTTTCGCTATCTCACGGGGACGGTGTGCCCGAGATTCAGCGTCGTTGGGCGCTCTGAACCCTTTGCTCGGATATGAAGGGGAACACCTCATCTCGATTGTGTAGGTACAGACCCTGGCGCCGGCCCTAGTGGCAAATCACGCGGGCTGAATTCTGCGATCTTGAAGCGGTGGCAGACGTGGCGGTTACCCAACGGTGTATCAACTGCATCCCCGCACAGTAGCTAAATGGTTCCTGCGAGCAAAAGTCCCATGCGCAGCCCTGAACCCGAGCCAAGCGGATGCAACGGGATTCCCGCTACGCTTTATCGAACGTCGCTACCAGTCACCTGTCCCTGAGACCACTTCAGGGTAAGGATTGGTATCGCGCAGGGAAAATTGCTGACCGTACCGGGGCTATAGCGATTCCAAGGTGACTAGCGCGTGACCACCCGAGACAGAGTCCCCAACGGCAACGCTGACCGAGATGACGGTGCCATCTTCATGGGCCACAATCGGTTGCTCCATTTTCATCGCCTCGAGGACGCAGATAATGTCTCCGGCAACCACTTTTGCGCCTTGTTTAACCATCACTCGCACTACCGTGGCCTGCATGGGCGACAGAATTGTGCCGCCGCCAGATCCGGAAGTGACGGAACCGTGCGCGGCGCGCTTGGGAGCCCTTCCTAACTGGGCATTTTGGCCTGCGGCAAAGATGCCAGAGGGGACTCCGACTTTGAGGCGGCGTCCTTCGACCTCGACCACTACGGTTCGATAGAGCTCCTCTGCGTCAAAACCTTCATCGATTGCCCCATCCCATGGTTCAATGACGGTCGCAAACTCTGTTTCAATCCAGCGGGTGTGGACGGCAAAATCCTCCGCGTTGGGGCTAGAAAAAGCAGGGTCCTCAACGATGGCCCGGTGGAAAGGAATGACGGTGGGGAGTCCAGTGATTTCAAACTCAGAGAGAGCTCTGCGAGATTTCTCCAGAGCATCCTGCCTTGTTGCACCGGTCACAATCAGCTTGGCAAGGAGTGAGTCAAACGCACCGGTGATGACATCACCGGTGGTGATGCCCGAATCAACGCGCACGCCTGGTCCACCGGGAAATCGCACCGAATGGATGGGGCCGGGGGTGGGGAGAAACCCACGCCCCGCATCTTCACCGTTGATGCGGAACTCAAAAGAGTGGCCGTGGTGGGGTGGGTCCCCATAGTCGAGGGTTCCACCCTCGGCGATGCGGAACTGTTCTCGCACTAAGTCAATGCCGGTGATTTCTTCGGAGACCGGGTGCTCCACCTGGAGCCTGGTGTTGACTTCGAGAAAAGAGATGGTGCCATCTTTACCGATCAGGAACTCACACGTCCCTGCACCCACATAGCCAGCCTCTTTGAGAAGTGCTTTGGAGGAGTCGTAGAGGAGTTTCTCTTGCTCGGGGCTGAGAAATGGTGCGGGGGCTTCTTCCACCAGTTTTTGATGTCTGCGCTGCAAAGAACAGTCCCTCGTGGAGATAACAACAACGTTCCCGTTGGCATCAGCCAGACATTGAGTTTCCACGTGGCGGGGCTGTTCGAGGTATTTCTCGACAAAACATTCCCCCCGACCAAACGCTGCCAAAGCTTCCCTGGTTGCGGATTCGAAAGCTTCCGGAATCTCTTCGAGCGTGTAGGCAACTTTGAGGCCCCTGCCACCACCACCGTGGGCAGCTTTGATGGCCACGGGCACACCGTAGGTGTGGGCAAAGGCAATGATTTCTTCTGCACTGGTGACTGGGTCAGCTGTGCCAGGGGCGAGGGGAGCATTAACCTTCTTTGCGATGTGTCTGGCGGACACTTTGTCACCGAGAGAGCGGATTGCCGCCGGGGGTGGACCAATCCAGATCAACCCTGCGTCTATGACCATCTCGGCAAAGTCCGCGTTTTCGGAAAGAAACCCGTAGCCCGGGTGAATAGCGTTTGCTCCCGACCGCTTTGCTATCGAAAGAATCTTCTCTGGCACGAGATAAGTTTCACCAGAGGTGTTGCCATTGAGGGCATAGGCCTCATGGGCAAGTCTGGTGAAACGTGCGTTGCGGTCTTGATCTGCATAGACAGCGACCGTGTTAATTCCCGCATCGTGTGCAGCTCGAATAATTCGAACAGCTATTTCACCTCGGTTGGCAATGAGCACCTTTGATATTGCGACCACATCGAGAGCTTACGCGATAGTCAGGCACTGTCAGAGTCGGTGGCGAGTATCTGTCCAGCTAGGTGGGAAAGGCGCTGCGGATAACTGCTGTCGTCGTGGTGGAGGAAATACTTTGTCTGTTGATCTGAAGCCGATGCATCAATTTCTCCCCGGTGAATTGCCGCTCCCACGAGGGCTTCGATTTCACTGCGATCTTCGCAAACAGAGAATCCAGGGATTTTTTCTGTGTTGTCAAAATGGCTGAAATAACGCCGAGTGGTGTTGCGGTGGACGCCATCGGGATACCCGAGACCAATCACCGGCTTCAACGAAAGCGCCCCCTCGAAGAGCATCGTAGTCAAAGGACCAATCACAAAAAGGCAACCACCAAAGAGCGCCGGGTAGTAGCTAAGTTCGGGCTGGAAACTGCCCGTTGTCTTTTCGGGGCTTATGCCCTCTGCGTATGCATCGGCGATTTGAGAATCTAAGACCGTTCTGACGAAGGAGCTTTCGATAAAGAGTGCCGGGGCAAGACGTTTCTGTTGCCATGGGTGCGGCCGGTAGACGATTTTTGTTCCGTCGGGCACATTGGGCACGGTCGCGAGAATCCCCTCGAGCTCGTGAAGGGCCCCAATTTCATCAAAGGGCATTGCCGAGCCAACAAAAAGAATGTAAGGGAATTTGTAAGGAGCAGGGGGGGAGAGATTCTCCCGGGCCTCAAAATACTGGTCAAATCGCGGTGTTCCCAACAGGTGAACCTGGTCGTGGGAGAAGCCGTGAATCTCACAGGCTTGCTCACGTGCTTGCTCGCCCCACACACCAAGATGATCAGGTTTGGCCCAAAAGACAGTCTTCGAAGTTAAATTATCCCAGTTGTCAATGAGGCAAAGAGTGGGAATTTTTCGCGCTTTCCCCAGACGAGCAAGGTCAACGGAGGGGGAGTCAAAAGCTGCGGAGGGGAAGATGATGAGGTCGTAATTCTTTTCCCCAACAATCGCTTCGAGGCTGGGATTGACGGGAAGGTTCCTCTTGATGAGCGATTGGGCTAGGGGAAAAATTAGTCCGCTCGCAAGCATGGGGACCTGCACCCGCAACGGATTTCGAAATGCTCCTGCTAACCACCTCACGAGAGAAAGCGCGAAGGGGAAAAAGCCCCGATTTCTCTCGAGCAGATCCCATTGAGAAAGTCGCGTCCAGCGGTAAAAAAAAGTGGGAGATTTCTTTCGATAGCGCCACATCATCAAAAAGAAGAGAAACAGGTGCCGACTCTCCAGAGCGTTGTTGCGTGAATAGACCCCCGAAAATAGCGGATGAACGGCAACCTCCTCAAGGAGTTCGATCGAGCTGTCCGCGACGAGGGAGACATCGTGGGATTGACTGAGCTTTGTCAGCGCGTCGGTTCGCAGATAGTTTCGAACGTAAATGTCAGCGGTGATGGCAATCAAGATTTTTGCCATGGCTACGGTGATACCTGGTCGAGGGAGGGATGTGAAGGTCGAGTTATTGGGCCGCCGGG
>Ga0307934_1001606_pt1 | contig 13411 bp, 11 predicted proteins | sample OrgLakmetageno90_FD_201838 | JGI IMG/M metagenome (GOLD analysis project Ga0307934, IMG submission 201838) | Saline water microbial communities from Organic Lake, Antarctica - #90 | ecosystem: Environmental > Aquatic > Non-marine Saline and Alkaline > Saline | place: Antarctica: Organic Lake... | reverse complement strand
AAGGGGCGAAAGCAATGCGATTCAAGGATATGACCACAATGCTTATGCTGCAGCTTCCGATACCAACCGTCGTAGCTTAAAGGAATTACTGGAAGAGTTGAAGCGTTTGCGAGCGAGTACTATCGATTTATTTAAAAGTTTTTCGCAAGAGATGCTACAAGCAAAAGGAAATGCAAATAATTTGGAGATGACTGCTGAACAGATTATGTACATTTTAATTGGGCATGAGTTGCATCACATTTGGGTTTTAGAACAGAAGTATTTATAAAAAATGATTTTGAGCTAATTAGAGTTCAACGTTCAACTTTAATCAAGAAATAATATGATCTGGTTAGCTTCTTTCCCAAGATCGGGAAACACATTCTGTAGGAACCTTTTTTACGATGTTTACGGTCTCGAATCCACTTCATACCCGCTTGAAGGAAATTCAGATGATTCAAAAAAATATCGTGTTATAAAAACGCACGTTCGCCTAAAAAATATAAAAGAGATAAAAGAAGACGACTTCGTTATTTATCTTGTTCGAGATGGGAGGGATGCAATAACGTCTAATGCCCATTATAGAAAAAATTTCATTGAACCAAAATCAAAACTTGACGATACAATAGAACATGGCATAGTTGCCCCGCTAAACTCACATTTTGGTGGTTGGTCGAGTAATATACAAAGTTGGATTGATCGAGCGGATTTAATTGTTCGTTTTGAGGATTTGATTGAAAACCCAATTCGCTTTTTGAAGGAGTTAGAAGCAAAAGTAAATTTACCCAACCCAGATTATTCAAAAATAAAAACATTTTCTCAACTTAAACACGGTGCTCCACGTTATGGCAGCGGTGGCCGCAAGAATGAAGGAAATTTACATTCTAAGGCGTTCTTTAACAAGGGTAAAGTTGGACAGTGGAAGGAGGCGTTTAGTTCCAAGCACAAAGCTTTATATTGGCTATTTCATGGAGACGAAATGGAGTCTTTGGGTTATAAAGTTAATGGTGAAATTTTACCATTTGATAAATATGAAAGCCTTTCCTGTAAAGATGACTCCAGACGAATCCTTATGTTGAAAAAGTACCATGAGGTAAGAATTTTACTTGGCTCTGGTGTGCGAAAATTGCTTCGTCGCCTTACGTAATAATTTTATGTATAAAATGCAGTTGCCACAAAGTTGATTTAAGGGAAAAATCAAGCGATAACTTGATCAAGGGTTAGTGTAGATTTTGAAATTCACAAATTACTTCTGAAAATAAATAGTCACTCCCCAAAAACCTCCGTGATCTTCTAGTTTTTGAAAGGTATTTTCTATCCCCTTTTCTTGTAAAACTGAATAGACTTGATTTAAATCGTAAGAATTCATTTGCATCAATGGTTCTGTATATGAATTGCCTTTCAGCAAATTCATAATTCCATGGATAAATGGGAGCCTGTATCTAAAATAACTTATTACCCTTTTGGCTTTAGACTTATTGCTCTTGTAGGTAAACTGAATAACTCCTATTCCTTTATTGTTTAATGCGTCTACTAATGATGAGAAGATTTTCATGCCTCTTTCTACATTAATGTGTTGTAAGACAATGTAGCAATTTATCAAATCAAACTTCTTTCCAACAATTGTCGATAATTCATCGTCTGAAGGAAGAAAGTGCACGGTTGAAATCGCTTGATCTATTGCATTTTTTTTCGCTTCTTCCAGCATGTCTACCGAAACATCCATTCCTAGAGTGTCTTCTCCTTTTTTTGCTAGGGCTAAAGTCAATCGACCTGTTCCGCATCCAAAGTCGAGTATTTTTTTTGGGCTAAATGTAGCGTCAAATCTTTGATGAATGGCTTTAAATATTCGCTCAACAAATTCGTCTCCAGTTCTGAAAAACTTTTTCTTGCTCTCTTCTGAGAGGTTTTCATCCAAGAATTCGTCGTACGTTAATACTCCAAAATAAGGATTCTTCTTTCCATATTTATTCCAGGCTTTGTCAGAGTTGATGGTAAACATATTTTTTAATGTATTGATTCAATTACTTGCTCTCTTAGTGAAGCGCTTGCATCATCTACTAAAAAAGCAATCGGAATGGTTGTTTTGGCGCTTAATAATTTATCGACCTTAATAAAAGTGAGTTTCTTTAAGAAAGGATTTGTAGTTCCTGAGTTCTTGACATAATTACGCAATTGAATGGCACAAAACACTTCACTAGGGTGCTCCGCATCTACCATATAATTGTCTTCCAATCCCATTTGACCTGGCGTAGTAAAAGGAATTACGTCGTAGTCTAGCTCTATTAGCTTTTGTTGAAAATTCATGTATTCCTTCCAAAAAGACATAAAAACAACATCCTTCTTCGCTTTTTCGAAAAATGTATCTGAGTAGGGTGGAATGTAAAGTAAAAGTTCAATGTTTAGTTGTCTTAAGCGGTCTAAAATTTCAAGTAATCGCTTTTCTTTTGAATTGTCATACTTCATTGGTAATAAAAAGGGAATTACTTTTTTTTCAAGCTTTTCACTTAATTCTCCATCGTTATACAACCCTTTCTCTTCAATAAATTTTTCAATGTTAGGTTTGTGCCGATATGTGCCATCATTCCGATATCCCTTGCCTTCCATACCTGCCTTTCCAAAACCAAAATCTTCTTCTGGAGGCCTTCTTAAAGCGGCGCTTAAGTAAACTTTCTGAATTCCTTTTAGGTGAGACCTTGATTCGGTAGCTCGATCGGTTGGGGGCGTTCTAGTAAACTCTTGTTTATCTAGAAATGATGGATTAAGCACGAGAGAAAGGTCCGTTGCAAAAAAGATAAACTTCGGCGTTTTTACTTCTCCTGTTTCAAATAAACGTGTTACATATTCTATATCTTTTAAATTACGAGACATCAATCCTGTATTGTAAAAATCCTGCTCAAAAGGCTCAAACATAAAATCCCTGAACTGAAGCGTAACAGATTGTCCCAGAGTCATTACTTCAGGCTGTTTTTTACGGAACATAGTCACTTTATAGTTACTTATAGAGTTTCCCAAAACTTGGCGTCCATAATAAAGCTCTTTGTCTGAGTTTTTTTGAAGTTCTGTTACTTCTTCAATACTTACATTTTCTTTCAATTCGGAGAGAAAATATTCTCCGATAGAGGCATATACAATACCTATGAGTAAAAAAGGAAGGAACCGAATAACAAATTTCTTCATGGTTAAAATTGAAAGTAATAAAATGGGTCTTCACCAAAATACCCAAACAATAAAATTCCTAAAATCATACTAACGTAAGTGATTTTTCGAAGTGTAGGATGAAAATTAGAAATATCAAAAGGATGGCTTTTCTCTTTCATGAACCATTCGAAGACAAAAAAGCCGGCGCATAACGGTAGTATTTCTAATGTAAATTGCTGTATTTCGAATGAATGGAAACTAAATATTCTGGTTACATATTCAGTTGCGTGTGTAATGTTAGGAGATCGAAAAAAGATGACTAACAAGCCACATATTATAAAATTGAGTACCATCAAGAACTTATTGATGACTTTGTGGGTGTTAATAAACTTTAGATAATCACGCAAGTTCTTGCTATCTCGACTCGCAATTCGTGGAATAAAAAACAGCCCGTTTAGTAATCCAAAAACGATGAAGGTATAATTTGCTCCATGCCAAAAACCAATGACTACAAATAAAGTAATCGTTGAAATTATTCGCCAAATAGTACTTTTCCGATAGATACCTGCTAGCCATAAAAAGAAATAATCTCTAAACCAGGTGGTGAGTGAGATGTGCCATTTCGACCACATTTCTGGAATACTCGTTGAAAATTGAGGTACCTTAAAGTTTCGCATTAAATCGAAGCCTAAAAGCTTAGCGCAACCTCTTGCAATATCGGTATAGCCTGAGAAATCTGTGTACAATTGAATAAAGAATAACATAGAGCCTACTAACAACTCCACACTGCTAAGCGCCTCTGGATTGGCAAAAATGGCATCTACACGCAGACTAACATTATCCGCGATAACCATTTTCTTAAAAAATCCATATAACAACAAACGCATTCCTTCCACTGCATTTTCGTAGTTAAAGGACCGTTCTTTTTTGAATTGTGGTAAAAAGGTGGCCGCCCTTTCTATCGGGCCTGCAACCAATTGCGGAAAGAAACTAACGTAGTTTAAAAAGTTAATGAAATCGTGTTCAGGTTTAATTTTTCCTTTGTACACATCTAACGAGTAGCTCAAAGTCTGGAAGGTGTAAAAACTAATACCAACAGGAAGGATAATATTTAAGGTCGAATAGTTAGCTTGAAATCCTACTAACTGAACCAAGTCTGCAGTGGATTCAATAAAGAAATTGAAGTACTTGAAAAACATCAGAAGCCCCAAATTGACAAAGATGCTTATACCTACAAGTAGTTTTTTATTTTGAGACTTTGGAATATAATACCCAACAGTGTAGTCAACGATAGAACTGGTGAACATTAGAAAGAGGAACCGATAATCCCACCAGCCATAAAATAGGTAGCTGCAAAAAAGCAGTGCGATTTTATTAATGCGCTTGTATTTTATTAATGCCCAAAGAGCAAAAAATACAACGGTGAAAAAGACCAAAAACTCTATGGAGTTAAAGCGCATTATTTAGTCATGTTAAAGGTTCTGTCGTGCAAATAAATAGAAATCATAGAATCGTTCGAAATGCCTTTTGTTTTGGCCATATCGACTAAATCTTCCTTCCATTCTTTTTTAGACTTGCACAGGCCTAGTAAGTATTGGTTATTTCTTTCAGTTGCTCGAAGCTTATTTTCTTTTAAATTTCCTAGTAGGTCATTCGCAATGTTCCATCCCAGTTTTGTGAGGTTGGGTTCGCTTGAAATAACGATTATGCCATCATAATCTTCCAACACTTTTCCTAAATCCAAGTGTCGAGTTAAAACGGGTAACCGGCCAATAATGTCACCTTCTACCGTCATTTCTGCATTTACCATTTGGTTGTAATACCATAAATCCGTGCTGTCGAAACTTTGGTCGCTAACTCCGCTGTTTAAATAGATATCCCAAGTAAAACTATCACCAATTATTAGCATTTTCTTCTTGTCATGCTTGTCGTTTCTTTTCTCCCAAATAATTTCGGGATAAATCATGTAAGGATATGGTTCTACTGACTGGAACAAGTTCATAGAATGTGCAATATCATTATCGTAAAATCTGGTATGCTCACTTTCGTGGGTAGAAATAATTTTCATATTTGGTAAATCCCACCCGAATTTCCGTTCATGGTACTTAACAAGGCTATCTGTCACAATCATAGCGCCGTAGTTGCTCCAGTGAATGCCGTATTTGGGGAATAAATAATGGCCTAAATTACCTTTCATTTGTTGAAACCACTTCACTCCATTAAGGTGATTGATTCCACGCTTTTCAAACTCTTTTTTATAAGCTTTATAATTGGTGGAGTCAGGCTCCTTTAAATCCGGTAGTTTTTCAGGAAAATAAGACGGCTTTCCAGGTGCAAAGCAAAACACAAAGGACTTGCCCATTTTAGTTAGCGAATCTTGCAATTCCTTTATCTCTGCGGATTGGCGTTTGACCTCATCTAGTCCGAGGTAATCTTCTCCTAAGTAAGTTGTAATGTAGGCAGATTCAAATAAGTAATTATCCTTTCCGGTTACTATTTCGCCGGTGTGTATGTTTTCGAATAAGGTAAATTCTAGTTGGTTGTGTATTTTAATAAACAATGGAAACAATCCAATATTGTCGTTAATGTAGTTCTGAAAAGACTCTTGAAAACTGCCGTTGGTCCAAGATTCAAAAGAAAATTTCTCGATATTAGAAACTTGGTCTGATCGATGGATTGCACCTGCTAATTTTATCGGAAGGATTAATTCAACGAGTGGGTAGGACAAAATGACCATCAAAACGATAACAATGATTTTTTTCAACTTTCCCTTATTCATATTTAGAATCTAAAATAAATAAAAGGATTGAAACCGGAGGCAGCAATGTAACCAATAGAAATGGCAAAGACGGCAACTGAACTAATGGACAAGTAAACATGTTGCTTGTTGGAATAGGTTGAATAAAATAGAAATTGCTCTAGTTTTTTGCCAAAAGATGTCATTGTGATAAATGCGAAGACCAACCCAATCGCTAAGAAAACGTAGAATTCAGATGGAATTGCTTCCATTTCAACTATTGGATTTTTTATACCAAACATGTTTTTGATAAACACTATTGCTTCTGAAAACTGCTCTGTTCTGAAAAATACCCAACCGATTAGAACTACAAAATAGGTATAGCTAACGGTTAAAATGGAAGGTAGTTTTTTTAGGATATTATTTAGAAAAACTCGTTCTAGGATTAAAAATATTCCATGCCATGCTCCCCAGATTACAAAATTCCATGAGGCTCCATGCCAAAGACCCGATAGGAGAAAAACAAAAATTAGGTTTCTGTACACCATTCTTTTGCTCACTTGATTTCCGCCCAATGGGATGTATAAATAATCCCTCATGAAGGTGCCTAATGTGATGTGCCATTTACGCCAAAATTCAGTAATGCTTTTAGAAGTATAAGGGTTCTTGAAATTTTCAGGAAAATTGAAACCCATCATTTTTCCTAATCCAATTGCCATGTCTGAATAACCCGAAAAGTCAAAATAAATTTGAATGGAATAAGCCACAATGCCGACCCAGCTCAAATAAACAGAAACACCATCTGTTTGCGCAAAAATTAAATCAACTTGTTCACCTATTTCATTGGCAATAAATACTTTTTTAGCTAACCCTATGATGAAAATGTACCAACCGTTTAATTTATAATCGTAGGTGTAGTTTATGGTGCGGTCTTTAATCTCATCGGCAATGGTGTTAAAACGTATAATTGGACCGGCAATTAATTGCGGAAACAACAAAATGTACAGCAGGTAATCCGTAATTTTTTCAAGTGGGTCATGCTTTCGCCAGAAGACATCCAGAGTATACGTGATGGACTGAAAAGTAAAGAACGAAATACCAATGGGAAGAGCAACTCTAATCCAACTAATGGAAGAAGTTCCAAATGAACCGAGAACCAGATTAATGTTTTCGATAAAGAAGTTAGCGTATTTAAAATATGCCAGAACTCCTAAGTTTAGCACTAAAGAAAATACTAGGAAAAGCTTCTTTTTAGTTGCCTCTGAATTAGTGTGAATTTGCTTGACACAGTAGAAGTTGATAACTAACACAGAGATTAACAGCCAAAAGAAAATTGGCGCACCCCAAACGTAGAAAATCAAACTTGCTCCAAGAGCCACCATATTCCTAGATCTCGGTGGCGCGATGTGATACACCAATAAGAAGATTGGCAAAAAAACCAAAAGGAATAAGACGCTAGTGAAAACCATTCTACTTCCTCTTATTTGATTTTATGATGGCATCATAAACCGCTAAAGTGTCTATTGCAGTTTGTCTCCATGAAAAGTCAAATGTCCGCTCAATAGACTTCATTTTTAACTCTTTCTTGAGTGCATCGTTGGTTACAATTTGTTTCATTTGGTTTTTGATGGAAACAATGTCTCCGGGCTCTGCAGCCAAGCCGTATCCTTCAAATAATTCTTTCATGGAACTATTATCCCCATAAATAACTGGTGTCATGCACGACATCGCTTCCAGTGGGGGTAAACCAAAGCCTTCATAATGGGAAATATAACACAGTGCTTCAGCTTCGTTGTATAAAATTGGCAAATCATTTTCGTTGATAAAGCCGGTGAATATAATGTGTTTTTGATGCTTCAGCTGTAGGAGCTCTTTACTTTTCCATCCGTTTCTGCCCCCGATAACTAAATTTATGTTTAACCCTGGGCACTCGTCTAATAGTAAATCGAATGCTTTTATGGTGTTCAATAAATTTTTTCTAGGCTCTAAGGTAGATAAGGTTAGCAAAAAGGGAACGTCAGGTATAGCGTATAAGCTTCTCGTATACTGCCCTTTATTATTGTTTACATTGGGTCTAAACTTCTCACTGTCTGCTGCCTCATAAACAACGTGTAAGCTATCTTTTTGAATCGAAGTATGCTCTAGAACATCGCTTTTAGTAGACTCTGAAATACAGATATATTTAGCCTTCTGTTGTTCAAAGAATTGAAATCCTCCTTCTGCAACTCTTATATTTTCAGCAGTGTGGTATTCAGAAAATAGTTTGTGCGTTAAATCATGAATGGTAACTAGGAACTGATTATCATGTCCAATAAATTGCTCATAATGCTGTGGAAGTGGAACATGTATAATATCGTATTTATCTAAGTTCAAGTCTGCTATTTGAGCCTCAAATTTTTCCTTCGCTGCAACTTCTCCAGAATTAAGACGATTAAAGAAATAACTAATTCTGGCCTTGGTTCGCGTTACTTTTAAACCCGCTTTCAAAAAGAGTTGTTTCGTGTTTTTAGCAAAATTCTCTTGGTGTTGAGCCGGAATAATAATCTTGATCAGCTGTTTAATAACTTTGAAAACACGGGCAAGTTTATTGAAGCTATTTTCACTCTTCTCAACATCAAAAAGGGTTTCACCATATTCCCTTAATGGTATTATTTCATTCTTAAAAAACAAATCAATTTCCCATGGCGCATTGGGATTTAAGGTAACCGGATAAAGGGCTTTTAAAAGCTCTAACAAGTAGCGTTTTACACCATCATTTTGATTCATGGAAAGTTTATTTCCTTCTATCAAAATGTATTTTTTCTTCGGTGGTGGTGGAGTCTCTTTACCAAGTGCCTTTAAGAGGTTATAGTCAAAATCAGGATGCAATTGTTTTATGCCTCCTTTAATATCATAACCCATTCTGTCCATCGCATTTCGATGGTAGCTCCAAAACAAATTTTGAAGTTCTCGATCTAATTCATCCTTCCAGCCGTATGCTTTGCCTTTCCGGAATGATTTTCGAATTATTTCTTCCTCCTCTTCAACTGAATTAGCAATTCTTTTTCCTCTGCCATATACCGGTTTACCAAACTTCATTTTTTCAAACGTTGGTAATTTTTCAATGTTTTTCTGTGGCAGTGGAAATAAGGTTCCAAGCCGGTCAACTTGTTTTATAGGATCAATTATTAAATCTTCGAACCGAATGACAACATCAGCTGTTTTTATCCATTCTTCTGTGTTTATGCTCCAACCTCCAAAGTAGCTTCCTTCGGCCGCTACCATCGCTTCTATAAAATTTTCTCTAAAATCTGAATCTGCCTCGTAAATATCTTTTCGCTGATGCGCCATGGATACCAATGCGTCTCGACCATCTCTAATTAAGTAAACTGCTTTTATGGAAGGGTCATTTGGTATCGTCTCCTGCGGAAGCATATGTGTTTTAACAAATGGGAACTCCTTGTAATTCTCAGGTTTTCCGACACCTTGATAAAAGGAGCTGGATTCTAATCCATATACTTCAAGAAGAATATTTCTGAAGAAAGTATTACCGGACCTAGGGTAGGAGGATAGCCAAATCATGAATGGAGGTGAATAGAGTTAGTTCTTTGACTTAAGGCGCTGTTGTAAAGCGAAACGTCTTCAGCATTGCATTTTTTAATCAAATCTAAGGTAGCAGATTCACTGATCTTTGGAACATTTCCGGTTACGTTGTATTCTACATTTTTTATTTTTTTCCATTGCATTATTTGCTCTAGTCGCTTAATTTCTGTTTCAAAATCATGCTGAAACCCTACGAATTTGAAAGAGGATAAGTTTGCACCATTTAGAAATTTACTCATTACATTTTGATTCTCCTCCATCACTACGAACTCTTCTAGCGTCTTCCCAATCCGATTCATTAAATTCTCTTCTGGAGTTTCATTTAATCTTTCTGCAACTATTTTTCTTAAAAAGAAATAATTGGAAATTACCCGCTCAACAGGGTCGCGCAGCCAGGTGATGAACGAAACGGAAGGGGATAAATCCAACGTATTAGTTAAACTATGATAAGTGTAGTGACCATGAATAACTTGTATTTTTTTGTGCAGTTCCGTTTTCTCAAATGATTTCTCATCCAATTTTATTTTACCCGATGGGTAGATGTCGAATCGAGCAACCGTACGTCTGCCAAATTCATTTTTTAAGATAGACCTAAATGAAGTGCCTGCGGTTTTCGGAATGTGTAATGAAACCAGTGAAATGTTATTTTTTATCTTCAAAATCATCAATTGCCTTTGTCCATTACTTGTTTTATTCCATAACTGATGTCATCGGTTTCTCCAACTATTCTCCCTTTTTCCATAATAATCAATCGGGTTGCTAATTCCTCAAATTGCTCCATATTATGCGAAACGAGTAGAATTCCGATGTCTTTTTTTATTTCATGGAGTTTGTCCATGGATTTTTTTCTAAAATGAACATCGCTAACTGCTAAGCCTTCATCAATAATTAAAAGATCAGGGTTTGCAAAAATGGAAATACCGAAATTAATTCGAGCTCTCATTCCTGCGGAATAGGAACCAAAAGGAGCATCTTCAAAATTTTCGATGTCTGCGAAGTCTAATATTTTTTCAATTGTATTGTCTATTTGGGCAGAAGACATTCCAAATAAAGCACACTTGACCCGAATGTTTTCTCTTCCACTGTAGAATTTTTGAAATGCTCTTGTTCGTTCGAATACAGTTGTTATTCTGCCATTTACCTTAATCTCTCCTGCTGTGGTGGGGAAGGAGCCCATCATCGTTCGAATAAGTGTTGTTTTTCCTGCTCCATTCATTCCAATAATACCGACTACCTCACCTCGGTTAATGCTAAGGTTAACATCTTGCAAGGCCCAAAACTCATGTTTTCTAAGTGGATTAACTTCATTGGGGTCATTGTACTTGAATATGTCATACATTCCATAAAGCATATTCAATCTCAAATTGGTACAAAATTTCTTGTACACTCCTTTCACTTCAATAATTGGTTCCTCTGTCATACTTATTCGAAGATTCGTTCTACTATTTTATACACAGAATTGAAGAAAAAATGAATGACTGCTATAAAAGAAACTACCGCTACTGCAGTTGCAATCCAATAACCTGTTAAATCACCAACATCACCTCCTATTAATAGATTTCTTGGGAGGTCAATCAAATAACTAAGGGGATTGTATTTAATAACGGTTTGCAGAAACTCACTTTCGACGTTTTTAGAATAAACAACAGGAGTCAAGAACATAAGAACTGTCATTCCTTGATTCACAATGAGGAAAATATCATTAAAGACTACTTCTATCAGCGAAAAGAAAACTCCTATTGAAATACCTGTCAACATCAATGGAATTAGTGCAGGTAAAAACAATAAGGCTTGCCAATCAAAACGAACTCCCATGACCAATAAAACAATGATGTTGAGTGTTAGTGGTATAGCGAAATTCACACAAGTCAAGAGTACTTTTTCTACAATTTTTGCCTCCATCTCAAACGGGGCTTCAAGAAGCATTCTGCCAGACTCTGTTACGCTTGTTGCTAGATGTTTAAAAAAGCTCGTGAAAAAGATCCAAATGGACATGCTTAAAAGAATGTATCCTACGTAAGGAATACCTGTATCTCCAGGGTTGTAAATACCTGAATAATTCATAATCAACCAAATGAAAATACTCAATAAGGGGTATATAACCAGCCACAGACTACCCAAAATGGTCTTCTTATATTGCTCTGTTAGTCCTAAGTAGAGCAATTGTCCTATCAATTGCTTATTCCGCTTTACCGATGAAATTCGATCGGCCCAAAAGCTAAAAACAGGTACGTGTTTTTTCGGACTCTCTGTTGTTCGAGACATATCTTTAGGTCTATTTGGTCACTTGAATGTCTGCACTAATTGAATAGATTTAAAGCCAATGTTTCAGTAGATTAATCTGGAACAGTTTGACGATTCTTCATGTAAAAATACAACCGATTGTAGCCTCCGTCAAATTTAATAGAAAATAATACGATTTTTAATCAAGAGTGTAAGTTAGTTGTTTTTTTTTAAGTTAGTTGCGTGGTTGATTGTTTCTTTTCATTCCAAGTGTAATAAACTAAAAAGGAAGTAAAAAAGGCATAACTAAAAACCCCATCTTGCCGTGCCAAAATAGCTTCAGATATAAAGCTCAACGCATACATTATTCCGATTGCAGTCAAGAGGGTGAACTTTTGTTTAATGCCGATATAAATACTTGAAATTAAACTTGCCAAAAGCGCAAATAAAGCAAGAATTCCTGCGGCTAGGGTTGTTTCTAAATATTGGCTGTGTGTATTATAGTTTGACTTATACGCTTTTGTTTGGCCATCCTTCAAGTAATAACTATTTAGAACATTGCTTTTGTCGCCAATTCCTGCTCCAAACCAAAGGTGATCCTGTATTGCTGAAACACTGTTTCTATAAATTACTTTTCTGATACTATCCGGGTTTTTTTTATCGATTTCGGTTGAACTTATTGCGTGGTAAAATTCACTTAGTCTTTCGTTTAATGGCTTAATGGTAACAACTGCAATCCCAATTAATGCTATCATTACGGGAAGCACAATTGCTAACTTTTGGATTTTAATATATTTACTTAAGATAAAAACTAATCCAATAAAGGTGGAGAGCAATATCATTTTGGAAGATGCTATAAATAGCGAAATCGCTAAAATGAATATTGAAAACGCATACAGCATTCTTTTTTTGAGTGGAAGCCCTTCGATAAATAATCTGGTAACAATATATAACAACGCAATAGCAACCGTTAGTGAAAAATATGTGGGGTGCATGGCACTTGCGTTTTCCAAGGTTGTCCGGATGAAATAATAACTAGATTCTGATCTAGAGATAGCTAGGAATATCACCGTAGCCGAGGAGTAAAGGGCTAGTATAACACATGAACCGGCATAAATGGTCATTACTTTTTCAAATAATGATTTGGTAATTAATCTTCTATTGAGAAATAAAACAAGAGGGATTAGGAACAAGGTAAGAATACGTTCGAGGTTTTTCCATCCCTCGTGTAAGTCATCTGTGTAAGTGAGGCTAAGTAAACAAAGTAGGAAATGTGCAGCGAATAACCAGAAGTACCAACTTTGCTTGGCCGCTGGTTTAGTTCTAAAATATACGACGAATTGTGAAAGAGTAAAAAGGCTAACCACAATTCCACGTATTGCAAGGTTCGGGAAAGCCGGATAGCATGCAAAAAGTAGGAAAGATAGAAGTATGAAATTCTGAATATTGAATACTTTACTCACAAGGTTAATATTATAGTTCTACGATATATTCATAAAACGTATTGATTCTCTTAGTAGATGTAATAGTAATTATTTAAATAAACTTATTGCTTTCTCGTAAAGTTTAAAATCTTTTTGATTTAATTGAACGATTCTATTTTGAAGCTCAGGAGTTAATTTAATTTTTAGGGTTACCCATTTAACACTCAAACACTTGTTTGTGAGTTAATTATTTCTTAAGTTTATAGAAATAAGTGACAAATGAAAATATTAAAAGAGCTTGACAGGCAAACCTTTAAGGAACGAT
>Ga0307934_1001600_pt1 | contig 13426 bp, 11 predicted proteins | sample OrgLakmetageno90_FD_201838 | JGI IMG/M metagenome (GOLD analysis project Ga0307934, IMG submission 201838) | Saline water microbial communities from Organic Lake, Antarctica - #90 | ecosystem: Environmental > Aquatic > Non-marine Saline and Alkaline > Saline | place: Antarctica: Organic Lake... | reverse complement strand
AATTTCGTGGGAATCCGTTGAAACTATGACTTTAGAGAAAAGTGCAGTTGCTAGGAGGTTTTTAATCGGGTGTGCGATTAGCGGCTGCCCAAGAAAGTCCTTGCAGTTCTTTCCACTAATTCTCTTACTGCCGGACCTTGCCGGAATGATAGCTATTTTTTGCAAAGACACCCCTAAGGTAAAGTTCAACCATCGTATGGCAATTAGTTTGAAAACGAAGAGGATTAAGAATGTCAAGTCGTAAAGTGGGAGTGAGTTGGTGACCGAACAGGCGAATTTTTGGAAAGGGGAATTCGGAGATGATTACATCGGGCGAAACAATTCTTCATCCCTGATGGCATCGAGCCTCTTTTTATTCGGCCAAATACTGAGCAAGTGCCCCAAGATGCCGGCCAGTTTTTTGGAGCTAGGGGCAAACATCGGAATGAACTTTCGAGCGTTGTCACTGCTTAGCCCGGACTGCGATTTTTATGGAGTTGAGGTCAACCAGCAGGCCTTCGACCAACTCATACAGGCTGGAGCGCGCGGTGAGAACTCTTCTATTGAGTCATTCGCCACTGACGAAAGATTTGACTTTGTTTTCACAAAAGGGGTCCTAATTCACCTGAACCCAGAATCCCTTGACGAGACCTATAAGAAGATGGCCGAGGCCTCTTCTCAGTACGTGCTAATTTGTGAGTACTTCAGTCCTTCTCCGGTGGCGATTGAATACAGAGGTCACGGAGAGAGGCTCTTTAAGCGTGATTTTGGTGGAGAGTTTTTAGCAAATAATGAAGATTTTCGTCAAATTTCAGATGGATTTGCTTCCTCCCGTTCGACTTTCCCTGCAGACAATCTGACTTGGTCACTCTTTGAGAGAGTCTGAACTGGAATGGTGGATGAGGGAACATGGTTCACGATTTCCAACTTCTTTCAACCAGTGAGCGGCTTGCCTTTCATTTCTTTGTTCTTTGACCGCCAACGTTTCTAGGGCTATTGACCAAGTAGTTAGGACCCAAGCAATCAGAACAGACCGAGTACAGTTTCTGGCAGTGTCCCCCGCGTTTATCGCAGCGCCAGAATCGACGGCTGGGTAGTCTGACCCATTGGAGGAGTCATCAGGGGATGGCGCGAGCAAATACTCAGCCTTTTACGCTCGCCCCTTTCAACTCCCGAAAGTGCCGTGGAGTTTCAATAGCCATGGGTTTCTGGCAACTGCACCGGATAATTTCTAGTTAATCGAGTTTCAATTGCGTCGAGACTAAAGGGTAAGTCTTTGAAGATATCCCCCCTCGCCTGGTAACAGCCCAGAGATTGCTCGGGTTAATTGATTGACAAAGTATTAAGCGCATTGGACTCTTGGGGCCAAGTACTCGGGGATCAAATCGATGTTCTATCGATTCACGCCGAGTCCCAATAAATAGAGAATGGACAGTGGGCTCTGAGTTAATATCCCAAGACGCCTTTAGTTAGTGAGACCGCTTATTTCTGACTCTACCAGGTCAGCCCTGGCGCAACGATTATTCTAAGCCCTCCAACTCAAGAGCCCGAGATGAATGCCCAGAGGTCACTCAGTTCCACCGACTGAACCATGCCAGATGATTCATTGGAATTGGAATTGGAATTGGATAAAAGAGTGGGGTACCCCTAGCACCTTTGAGCTACCTAGCCCCACAGAATTATGCTGGCCTTTGTTCCGACGATATTGCTCCACGAATCTCATAGCAATTAGTCCGAATTTAGGGGGGCAGTTGTACTTCTGGTACTCCAAAGGGTTTCTTGTATTGTCCCAATAAATCTCGGCAAGCTCAACAGCGCACGCCTTGAACTGTCGCCAGCGCAGTTTTTAACCTAATTGCTATTCAGATGCCAGAAACGTTTGGATGGGTCCGTAACCGTAAAGGCGACTGATTTCTATGTCCAAGCCCAAAGCGTCCCTCACTATGTCGTCCTTTATTGCGGAATACAGATTCAACTTGTCTCTACTAAAGGCCTCTTCTATTCGAGCCACTAAAGTCTTCAGCCAAGCTGCGTCTCCAGCGTCCACCAGTTCCTCTCCCCTAGCCTTCACTTGATAATCGTGAATGAAGTACTTCACTCCTAGCTCGTGAGCATAGAAGAGCTGGCTCCCTATTGTGGGGGATGTCGCATATTCAAAATCTCTCAAGATGGAATAAAATCTATTTGCAAACCGAGGATGCAGAGTATTGCCGGCGGTGGTGACACGAAAGCCCCTCTTCTTTATGTCCTTGTCAAGCCCCCGTCTCATGTCGTGAAAGTGTAGACAGAATGTCAACGGGTGAAATTCTTTTGGCAAGGAGTTGATGAACGTAATGTATGCATTCAGATTTAGAGCGGGGCTTGGAATGCCCGGGACGGAATGTGGCACAAAAACTAGAGTCCCCGCAGGCTCCTTTGAAAGTATGATGTTGTTTGCTTTTCTGAAGGGGACCCATGGGTGCTGAACCTGTAACACTGTTCTCCCATCGGAAAACTTCATGTTCTCTGCCCGCCATTTTGACCAAGTAATGAAGATGCTCGATTCCATGGCCTTCTCCGCTCGAGAAGGAGATGTGCTTAGACTCACTCCGTGATCTGAACCTAATTTCAAGCGCTGGCGCTGGGGGAGACCAAGGTTTGATTTCAAGGCGAAACCAAGGCCGTATAGACCCCAAGTCCAAAACTTTCTAGACGGGACGAACATGTTGCTAATATTCGCGATTTGACCCAGTAATCTCGAGCATCGAAGCCAGTTTTGCAGGGAATCTTTTCGAGCATTCATCACTCAAATTATAGGGACTCTAGTTGCGGTTCATCAAGGAACCTATCCTCCCTCATCCTCTAACTTGCATAAATCCCGATTTGCGTGATTGGCACCACATCCAAAAGTCAGGCCAATCGCCATCAGATTTATCGGGTATGACGGTCAGTGCAATCCCGCGGAGCCAGACAGTTCAAAGATGAGTGGGGCAAGGTTCAAGTTGAGCTGTCAAAAAACTACAGCCATGCTTTTGCCTTTCTAAAAGGACTTGGTTCGCTATTTGGCCCTTGCCAACGATTTTTAGGGCTAGCGCCTTGGCTTTTCTTTTTTAGCTGCGATCTTCGCAGCCTTTTAGCTAAGCAGAATTGTTTATGGTCTGTCCGTGGTAATTTTCGGTCACAAAAAACGAGGTCTTTGCGATGTGAGGAAACTGTTCGGGGCTAAAAAGATAAGCCCCAACAATGACATTTGTTGTCGCCACTACGAACACCTCACCGAGCGGAGAAATTCAGCCGTGCGGGCCTGGGGGGTTAATTCACAGAATCTAGCCCTCATTCTCTCTGATTAGACAGGAGAGCTCCTACCTACAGAATCTTAACTACAGACGGATGGGCCGCCACTAGTCCAAAGACGGCACTTCTAACCTCATCGGGCGCTGCGCCTATGGTCCTCACGTGAGACATGTGAACTCCACCAAAAATTGCAGGAAAGTGGGTAATTCCTAAAACGCGAGCAATAGCTAGTCGATGGTTTCCATGCCGCCCAACGCAAATCTCACCATTACGACCTAAATAAAAATGTGCCTCATCCCAATAATTTGAACCCAACACTTGTGACATCTTGTAGCCCTTAGAGGCCATGCTCTGATATGTTGCATTCAATTGGTCTCCACGCCTTTTCAGATCGGAATAGTCCCTTAGACCGTATGTAACCAATCCAGCTTCGATTTGACATTTGAGTAGATGGTATTCAGGTGTTTGGCTCCACTCGGCTCCCTCGATAAACATCATTCGAATGGATTCGTGGGTTACGAACCGATAATCAGTTGGCAAAGCATCGTGGGCGGGATGTAGAAATCTATGGTTGTAATTCTCGGACCAATCATCTCCAATGATTAGATTACCTCGATTCAGGGAACGCGTATCCGAACTGACTTTCACTCGATTGACCCTAAGGCCGGTAATGTCAGTTCTCCACTGGACGCCCTCAATGTCAAGGAGGTACTTGGGCTCAAGTTCACTGATTCTGTCAATCGGAATCAAGGACCAGGAATATTTGCAGAAACCTCTCGAGGGTAAACTTGCTAGGGCGAACTCAGCCGCAGATTTAATGCGTGCTGACCCAGCATGGACGGTTCTCTCTTCAGAAATGCCAACAACCTTAATAAAATGACGTGCTGCGGACTTAAGTTGGTAAACGAGATGCAGTCTCAAGACTTTCACATGTGCAACCCCAATAAATCTGTGGTTTCGCCGCCTAGCTTCCTTAGACACAAGGCTGTTGTAACGCCGAATCTTGTTTCTCAAGTTCTGTAACATCTTTCTCATCCCCTGAAACCTCTGAAGTTTTTCCAGAAGTCTAGTCGATGCAAGCGCGCTTTCAGTAGAGCCTCATCTCGAGCTAAAAGGCCTTCGGTCGAATTTATATGGCGAACGAAAAAAAGTCGAGGCGACTTCGGTCAAGAACTCCTTTGTACCTCAGTTTTTGGGAAAGCCAACCTGAGATACAGGCTTGGCCTGGAAAGGGTTTTCTACATAGACCTTGCTTTGGGGAAAGAACTTGCTGTCTAACTCTGGTTTTCACCTGTCATTTCGAGACGAAGGAGAGAGAGGACATGCCATTGCTCTCAACTTTCACAACGACACTGCATCAAGTCATCGAGACCCCTAAATGTTAGACCCTGCTGATAACAGTTTCTTCATGAGTATGTAAAAATACTCCTTGATATGAGGCTCCAGCCTATGCCGCTCTGTTCGGTCTGGATTGCCAATTACGGTTTGTGCCAATCCGATGTGCACTGCTCTCTCACCATTGTGCTGCTAGTCGAATAGAGCCTTGGGAACCCATGAAATTAATGTTCGATCTTAGGTCTCCAAAAAAGACATGTTGCGCGCAAATTTCCAAATCCCAGTCTGCGTTACGCGTCGAACCATAGTCGACAAACGAACCGCGACGGGTGATTTTATAAGCCCGACTTCGAGCTGGGCTTTCTGGTTTTAGTCAGAAACTTCTCGCGATGGAGCCTATTGCCGCCTACAGGTCTCAGAGCTTGTTAGGTAAGTAAGGGTCACTTTCCGAGCATAAATTATCAGAAAGACCTGCATGGTTCGATGAGGCCCTACAGCTCCAGTGTGATACATTTGGACGCCTTGGCGAAGAGTAACCTTGCCAGCATTATCAACCCGATTCGTCCTGATGCTAATGGCGCCAAGGACCAGGTCTTTATTTGGCGGGCCTCGCATCGAATGCTTGCTTTGGGGTATGGCTACTATCGGCTGGAGGGAATCGCTGGGTGCCACGATCCTCTCGAAATTGATCCAGCAGTGCGTGCAGCTCCTGTGGCTTTTGGGCTCGAGCCATCGGTTAGCCATTTTTGGGTGTCTGGTTAGAGCTCTCCATCGTACCCGGGTTTTCTGGTGGTGGGAGCGGCTGTTTTGCTTTCCAACTCCAAGAGTTCCCAACAGCGCCTCATTGCAGTCTTTGCCTCGCTCTATCTTGGCCGTGCAGACAAAGACCTTTTTGGTGACGCTGGATTGTGGGATGCCAAAGCCCGTAATAGCCGATGTGAAGCAAGCAGGAATAACTTGTGAGGTGATGCGATAGTTCGCGGTGCGGGCAATTAAAATCCTGGGGGATCTTGCTAAAAGTTCCGTACCAGAATTTCCTAGTTATTACTGAGTTGAACATGTGTGAAATCTGACTGCCGCGTACAATTGTGGATGGTTCCTTCAAAACGCTGTGGGCACTTTTTGTTTTTTTGTGGCGTATATTTGACTCGTCGGTGATTGCGCAGTGATGGCGAAATGGCTGAGATTGCGGACGAGTGACCGTTAGCAACAATCAATCGACGGCGAGCCGAACTGGCCCCAGCCCCCAGCCCGCTTGTTAGCCTTCTTGTTGCCGCTGGGCTATTTGATTGCTAGACGTCATCATAGACTGAATTAGGGTCGCCACTGTATGGCCAGTAGTAGCGACTGAAGGATTTATTGCTAATTTGTCTTGAGCAGCTTATAAAGCCCAGTTCCAGAAAATCCGTATTCTTTGGCGCTTTGTAAAACATGTATTTTTAGGTCTCAAATCGACAGGACAATCAAGGCGTTTTCATCATGAAACAAAGTGTTAACTATGACGCGACACATCAAAAGATTCTCAAACATCGAACCCACAGCAGAGCATCGGGTTAACCGGAAAATGACCAGGGACCCGTGAACTTTGACCCAGCACATATGTCACCTATGAGGTGAAACTAAGAATAATCCCAACAGGGCTGACCAGGGACGCAAAACAGCCAAATCAGGCAAGTTACGTTAGTGGCCTCCTAAATAATTTCACCCTTATCGATTAATTTTAGACAACGGTTCACAGAAAGGCCCCATTCCTTTAACCCACCTACGCCAACTTCGAACGATTTAGAGGTCATGAGGCTTGAGTTTTTTGGCCTGCTGACATTCGAGCTTTTCAAAGCGGCAAATTGACTGCTGTCAATCGGCAAAACTAGATTAGGGTCAGCCCCCAAATTCTTAAAGATCGCAACCGCCATCTCATGCCAAGTTGTTTCTTTGCCAGAGTCGGTAATGTTGTAAGTCCCAAATGGAGTGTCGAGACTTAAATGCTGAGCTACAGCAAAAGCAAGGGATCGAGAGAAGGTAGGGCGACCTCGCTGGTCAGAAACGACTTTGACTGACTCTCCAGAGTGTGCTTTTTTGGCTATCATTTTCACAAAGTTCTCTCCATCACCATAAACCCAACTAGTCCGAAAAATGTAATGTCGCTTCGCGGTCTGAGCTGCCAAGTCTCCTAGAAGCTTCGAAATACCGTACTTGTTGATTGGACTTGGCAGGTCGGTCTCAGTGTAAGGGGATTGCTTTTCCCCGTCGAACACATAGTCTGTGGAAAAATGCACAAGAGTGGCAAGCTTCGCATTCGCGGCCTCTGCAAGCCTTTGAACCAGATGATAATTCACCTTGATTGCCCGCTTATAGCCCTCATTGGTTTCGGATTCTTCCACGTTAGTAAAGGCGGCAGCGTTTAGTATGACGCCGCCATAAGGGACCAACTGTTCGAGCGTGCAATTATCGAATGCCGCCATTAGCTCTTGCCTCGATGCCCTGTATGCCCCCGGAAATTGCCTAAATAGTTCCTTCCCCACCTGGCCGTTTGACCCGAGTAGAAGGATTGGCCTGGGTTTAACAGCCGTCACATTCGTCAAGGAATCCAGCAATGCGTCTTTCGTCGACATGGTTGCGTTCGATAAAGAAATTGGCCACGGAATGGAAAGCTGCGAGTCAAAAGCGTTTAGCATTTTGTAGCAGGCATTTTCCGACCAGTGGCCATCAATAAGATAGCTATAAGTTGTGGAGGGGGAAGTAGCTTGAAACCCGTTCGCAATTCCCGCTGGGATGAAGATCGACATCCCGGGCGTCAAATCTAGGAAAAACGTCTTTCCAAATTCAGTACCTTTTCGGAGGTCAACCCAAGCTCCAAATGCTGATCCTGAGGTGATGGTTACTAATTTTCCCCAAGGTTCGGCGTGCAGTCCCCGCGTAGTGCCCACCTCTTCGCTTGAAGAGACATTGGCTTGTATCGGGAAGAAGTTTAAAATTCCCAATTTGGCAAACTTAACGCTTTGCCAAGTTTCAGTAAACCATCCCCGTTGGTCGGACCTCAAATCCAGCTGGATAAGCTTCAATCCGGAGATCGGAAGGGCCTTCACTGAGGGAAGGTGCGTCATGGTCCTTCCTTGCGCTGCGAATCTTCCAAGGGTTCCTTAGCTTCGTCCCACCAAGAGCGGTTCAGAGAGTACCAATTGACAAGCTCCATTAGCTCGTTCGAAAAATCACGCTTCGGAGGATTCCAGCCCAGCTCAGACCTAAGCTTTTGGCTGTTTATTGAGTATCTGAGGTCATGACCTGGGCGATCGGGGGTAGTGTCATAATAATCGGATTGTTTCCCTGTTGCTTCAAGCAGAATTTTCAGAACTTCCAAGTTTGACATTTCGCCATTGGTGCCAATCAAGTACGTTTCTCCGATTTTGCCTTTTTCGAGGATCAGCTTCAGTGCCTCCACGTGATCGTCAACGTGAATCCAATCTCTGACGTTTTGACCCGATCCGTAAATATTTGGCCTTATGCCAGAAAGTATGTTGGTTATTTGTCTCGGGATGAACTTTTCGATGTGTTGAAATTTGCCATAGTTATTTGAGCAGTTGGAAATAGTTGCGGCGATACCGAATGAACGCACCCAAGCCCGCACCAAGTGGTCACTGGCCGCTTTCGTCGCAGAATATGGGCTTGACGGAGCATATGGACTAGATTCAGAGAAAGATAAACTTGACTCTAAAGGTAAATCTCCAAAGACCTCGTCCGTGGATACGTGGTGAAGACGAATGTCAAACTGCCTCGCAGCTTCCAGAAGATGGAACGTGCCCAAAACATTTGAATCAACAAATTTTTTGGGGTCAATAAGAGACTGGTCATTGTGAGTCTCGGCCGCTAGGTGGATGATTACATCTTGCCCCTCGGCTACTTCCATAATTTCTTTTTGCCCAGACAGGTCAAGTTCAACTAGGGAAAATCTTTTGGGATCAAGTCCCGTAAGTGATTCACGGTTTGCAGAGCCCCGAATTGCGTCCAGACCGGTGACTGACCAGTTAGTGGTTTCCAGAATGTTGCGAACGAGATTCGATCCAATGAAGCCAGCCGCCCCAGTCACCAAAACGCTAGTCATTCGAATGCCCTAACAACTCGAACAGATACTGCCCGTATGCGGAACGATCCTGTTTTTTGGCGAGGGATAAAAGTTGAGCGTTGTCAATTAACCCAAGCCTCCACGTAGCCTCTTCCGGAGATCCGATAAGTTTCCCTTGCCTTTTTTGGACGACTCGAACGTAATCAGACGCCTCAGACAGCGAATCAATAGTTCCGGTATCTAGCCAGACCGTGCCGCGAGGAAGTAAATTAAGGGCGAGAGAGCTATCTTGAAGGTATGAAGTTAGTAAATCAGCTATCTCAAGTTCACCCCTAGTCGAAGGAGACAGCCTCTTTGCGCGATCGCTGGCGGTGGCATCCAAAAAGTACAGTCCCGGAATGGCTACATCGCTCACGTAGGTGCTTGGCTTCTCGACGATTTCTCTAACTGTTCCATCTTTTGCCAGGACAGCAACCCCATAGTCACTTGGATTCGAGACACGAGAACCTAAAATCTTGGCCCCTAGGGTATGAGGTGTCGTGGAAAGCGATGTTCCTAAGCCTGCACCATGGAACAGGTTATCTCCAAGCGCAAGCCCGCTTGCGCTCCCCTCTAGAAAGTCTTCTCCAATTAGGTAGGCTTCTGCAATTCCATTGGGCTCATGTTGTTCCAGGTACTTAATATTTAACCCCCATTGCGAGCCATCCCCCAGAAGATTTTCAAATCCGGACTTTTGCTCAGGGTTAGTTATTATTCCTATCTCCCGAGCTCCAGAGAGTATCAATGTGGTTAGTGGGTAGTAAATCATGGGCTTATCGTAGATGGGCATCAACTGTTTAGACACGCCAATGGTTAGAGGCGTGAGCCGAGTGCCCAAACCTCCCGCAAGGAGTAAACCCTTCAAATTGACACCTACTTCTCACTCAGCCTTTTTGCGCGGTTTTTCCCTAGAAGACTAAAATGTCTACGATACCTCATTTCTTCGGGGACCCGTTAGTCAGAAGGTCGGGCGATCTAGAGCAACTTTGCTTTAAGAAAGCAGTTTGACTGGATCAGTCCTAATCTTTCTAGCGGCTTCGAACAACAGACCCGCATCATCGCACGATTTTATTTGATGAAATGAGTATCGCGACTTAAGCCGCGAGGCAAAGAACTTGGATGTGACGTCTAAGAACTGACCCAGTACGAATGCCCTTAAGTATTTCGTGTAGCCCATTAAAGTTGTCAGCCACAGGCAATGGCGCAATGTCACCAACTCCCTTCGGGTCACTAAGTTCTTATGCCTGCGCGAGTAACTTGCCATGAATTCCGAGTCCATCTTTAATTTGAATTTTTTAGTTGAGAATTTCTTCAACTCCAACACCTCAGGCCAAGCGGCAAAAAGAGCATCCAGAAAGTAACGGGCAGTCACGCCATGCCTAAAATCAACCGTCGAGGAATATACGATTTTTTTATCCGAGTGGACGCTGTTGGCGTAGTCCTTTGCAAGATTCCCGAGACCCGAATTGTCAGCCCCTTTTGAAATTGCCAGCCCAGCGCTCTTTTCCGAAGTTCCCACCCACGCAATTGGAGCGCCACTCCAAAGGAAGCTAGGGCTTTCTTTGAGAATTGCAGCCGCGAGGAAAGCATCTTGAGGGTGTCCGATAATCAGTTGCCCTTTTTGAGACATTCTTATTTTCGTCAAAAGGTCACGGTGGACAATCGTGGACGTGTACATTTGCGGCCCCGCGTGATAAGAGATTCCAGTGGTCAATGCCTTCTCGACAAAGTCAAGAGATTGTCGTATTTCGACCTGGTCTGTCTTCCAGTGCTGCAATGCCTTGAGTTTTTTTTCTCGCAATGGCGGCCAGCACAAGTAGGCCCTTCTTGTCACTACTACCGAGGTTCCCTTAATATCTGCAGCCTCCACAAGGGAATCTAAGCCCTCTGCGAAGTTCGTCATCATAAGGTCGTCCTGCCCAAGAAACATCTGCCACTCACCTGTGGCATGGGACTGAGCGAAATCCCAATGATCTGAAAGGCTCAGGGCTTTGGCGGGTCGCACCAAGGTGACACGAGTGTCATCCAGGTTGCTGAGATATTCGTCCGAGCTATCGGCTGATTGATCTGCACTCACCACCAACTGTATGTCGGCCCTTGAGGAGGCTAGTACCGAAGCCACAGCGTAGCGCAAATAGGGCATTCCTTCCTTGGTGGGAATAACAATCGAATACTTTGGACTGGTTGTCATGCCAATAAACCTAACTCCTTAACGAGGTATCTCGTTTTCGGATTAAAGCATTTCAGGGGTGACTTTATGAGGATCCGGCATCGTGCCCTTTTGGGCGATTCCAAATTTTCAGGTCAGCGTTGCTCGGGTACTGAGGGTCAATTGGGATCTAGGCCCTACGCTCAGCAAGGGCGAGTATCGCCCCAGCGAACCCATTTTGTATCAGGGCTGTTTGTTTGCGCCAAAGATCCTCTTCAAAATTTTTGTCATTAGCCTCGGTTCACGCGACACCGCCTTGACAAGACGGATAAACATGCCCTTAGAAATCTGTCTTTCTATTCGCCTTTTGCGTTCGATTGATAAGGGCACCACGGGTAGACCACGCAGCGACTTGGCCTTCGCCGATGCAAAAATCCCCTCAAGGCCGGAGTGGGTTGCGGACTCGCCGAAGCCAATGTTCTCAATTAAGTTAGCCGTCGGAACGATGCAAACTTGTTTCTTCGAATGAATGTGTTTAGCGAAAGGAATGGCCCAGGACTGCAACCTTTTCTCTCTGACGAGGAGGTTCCAAAACAGAACCTTTGAAAATACGCCAGGAATCGCTCTAAAAGAGGCAACAAACGCATTTCCCGCGAGAGGGGAGTTCCTAAACTCGCGCCAGTTATTGGCCCAAGTGGCCCATCCCCAAATATATGGGTGTCCAATGAACATGTATGGATCGGTAGTTTTCCGGATGCCGCTCAAATTTGTGCCGGATATAATCGCCACCTCTTCACTGTGCTCAAACTGGCCGAGCAGTTTCTCAGCAAATGGGAAGAATGAAGGTGACGGCATGCAGTCGTCTTCGAGAATTATGGCCGAGCTCTCAGATTGAAAGACAAGGTCAAGTCCTCCCAGGACACTCTTACTCAGGCCGATATTCTCTGAGGAGTAATGCCTGAAGACCTCGCAGTCCCAATCTACGTTCTCAGTTTCCTCTCGGGCCGACCTAACCAGGCTCTCTTCATCTTTAACAGCGCGCGCTCCATCGGCGAATATGTAAAGCCGTTCGGGCTTGTACTGGCTAATTGAAGCAAACACTCGCCGGGTAGTTTCTGCGCGCCTGTGAATAAACAGGACCACCGAAGTCAAGCGACCCCCTGGGGCCATAAAGTCCAATACATATTTAGCTCCAATTCACACTGAGTCCTAAATGCTATGCGATTCGAGGTCCCCAAGTAGCCAAATGTGAGATCCCGCAACTAGTTCTTAGTTCAGGCGCCGGCAATATGGTCGCATTTTCGATCACTCCCGCAAACTAGTAAAGTGAAGGTAGCAAAGAATGAGGTGAATCTTGAAAATAAGTCACGTGTCGTTTTCGAGTTCAGGCGGAGCCGGAAACGTGGCCCGAATTTTGGCGGATGAGCAGGCCAAGCTGGGTCACGACGTGAGCTTCAACTATGTTACTGATACCAACCTTGCTCTTGGGCCTTTGCGGAATCCCCAGTTGACGTTGGCCGCGGCAGTTGACCAGTATCTTGTCAAGAAGGCTAGCTTCGATCCAATGTTCTCGTTTTTGCGAGCTAAAGCCCAGGCATTGTCAATGGATTCGAATTATGAAGTTCTTCACCTGCATTGGATTCCTGGAGCCCTGAGTCTCAAGGGACTGTCCGAAATCGCTAAAAAATCGGAACGCATATTCTTAACCGCGCACGACCTTCGACCTGCCACCGGGGGGTGCCACCACTCGCTCTCATGCGAAGGGTTTAAAAGCGGCTGCTCTAGGTGCCCTGCAGTAATGAAGCCTTTCGTCGGATCAGTCCGCAGAGTGGCGATTAAACAGAAGGCAACATTTCACGAGAACGGCGTAAAGCTCATACTGCCATCCGAGTGGATGGCAAAAATGTGCAGGCAATCTTGGATCACTGGTGGCCTCGAGTCCAAGGTGATAGAGAACCCAATCGAGCCATCCTTTTTTCAGCTTCCGCGTCACAAAACTGCCCCCCCAAGCACCCTAAGAGTCGGCATTGTGGCTGCAAACCTAGCTGATCCGATTAAAGGAGTGGTGCCTTTTCTGGATGAGTTGCTCAGGAAGATTGATAAAGAATCTAATTTAATGGTCAAGTTAATCGGTTCAAATGGAAAAACACTTGGGAACTCGGACCCCAGAATAACCTGGCTAGGTTCTCATGCTGGAGAGGACCTAATCCGCCAGATTGATCAACTGGACTGCCTTGTGATTCCATCGGTTGCGGAAGCTGCAGGAAATGTTATTGCTGAAGCTTCCGCTCGAGGGGTGCCGTCGCTAGGTGTCTCTGGAAGCGGCATTTCGGACATGATTTCGAACGAAAAAAATGGCTATAAATTTGAATCCTTGGTTGATTTGGTTGATTTTATATTGCGCGCCGACTCTGCTGGCCAAATTCGCGGTCTGGCTGCTAAGTCTATGGCTGAGGCATACCGCTGGAACCCCTCCATCGCTGCGAGAAGGCACCTCGACTATTACAGCTTCGGTGGACCATCATGATTCGGGCTACCGGAGAGTGAGCCGTAGGAGAAACACCTCTTGGCTAAGTAGGGCACCTACTCAA
>Ga0307934_1001599_pt1 | contig 13428 bp, 11 predicted proteins | sample OrgLakmetageno90_FD_201838 | JGI IMG/M metagenome (GOLD analysis project Ga0307934, IMG submission 201838) | Saline water microbial communities from Organic Lake, Antarctica - #90 | ecosystem: Environmental > Aquatic > Non-marine Saline and Alkaline > Saline | place: Antarctica: Organic Lake... | reverse complement strand
ATGCTCCCAACTTAGGAATCACTGTTAAAACTACTTTATGTAGACCTGCAGCACCAAAATCATGCTCTACTTCATCACCAATTACAGCAGTACCACCATCAAATGACCATGAGAAAGTAGCCTCGCTCGCAATTATACCTGTATCTGCTAAATTAGCAGTGAAACTATAATCCGTACCAGTACCTCCAATAATCGTTGAATTTATTGTCGGTGTACCAAAACCCGTTGTTACAGTTTCTGTGGCTGTCCTTGTAAGACCTCCTTTTGTCGCAGTATATGTAACATCATAACTTGTTGCAGTTAATAGAAACTCATGTGAAATTGAATTATTATCTGTATCAGCAATAGTTTCACCATCAACAGTCCAATTCCTAACCCATGTATTATCTATACCTGTCTCACTAATGTTTGCAGATAAATCTATAACTCGTGGATTAGTAGATGAAACACTGTAACTAAGGCGAGGATTATCAGCAGGACCTACATTTATGCTCAATTCAGGGACTACTATAGGAGATGCTCCCAACTTAGGAATCACTGTTAAAACTACTTTATGTAGACCTGCAGCACCAAAATCATGCTCTACTTCATCACCAATTACAGCAGTACCACCATCAAATGACCATGAGAAAGTAGCCTCGCTTGCAATTATACCTGTATCTGCTAAATTAGGAGTGAAACTATAATCCGTACCAGTACCTCCAATAATCGTCGAACTTATTGTCGGTGTACCAAAACCCGTTGTTACAGCAAAAGGTTGAGACTCTATACTTGATGATACCCCTTGAGGAGTAGCTTTTACTGTGACATTATAAGTGGAGTTATAAGTTGGCAATTCCAAATTTACTGGCGAACCTTCTGCTGTTATAGTTTCTCCAGCCACACTCCAAGTCAATAGAGTTCCAGATGGTAGACCCGTACTTGTAGTGTCTGCAACCAGCTTTACTATTCGACCATTTACGCTATTTTCAACAATTTTAGGGGCTATAGCTCCTGAGGTAATTGCATTTGTAATGACTATATCATCGACTAAGTCTGGGGAGCTTACAACTAACTTCACCATATAATTACTACCAGCTGAAGGAAAAGTGCGAGTCATTGTAAGACCCTCTCCCATATTATCACCATCAACAGTCCAAGTATATTTAGCATTACTAGGTATGCCAGTATTCACAGGATCCGCAGTAAATGTATAAGTAAGCTCTCCTACACTTTTTTTAGATATGGTTATATTAGGTTTTCCTGGACTTATATCAATAGTAATTTCTTTGGTTATCTCACGAGTAGTCCCATCAGAATTCACTATAGTTCCGCTTACATTTATTTGCTGAGCTCCTATAGATTTAAAAATCCAGCCAGTTGGATTTGAGATCAAAGTACACTCATCCCCTACACACGGCATCAAATCTTTTTCTAGCAATTCAGTATTCGTAGCTAACCTACCACCTGCAGGCATGACCCAAGCAACCTGATCTTGACTACCTTTTAACTGTGTACGCTTAACCAATTTATTTGTAGATTTACCAAGTATATTTGTATACCTATCCAAAGTATCGTCTTCTATAGATAAACTACATACTAGACCTACACAATTGTGAATTACATTTGGCTCTTCTACCTGCTCTGATTCAACACAACCGCTAAGCACCATAGCTCCAACAAATATTAACAGGCTTAACACCATCTTTTTCATAAACCATTCCCTTTATAAATTTTGATTCTTAAAGAAATTACTGCCCATACTTTTTATAATTAAAAAGATATCTTGATGTTGTATTTTTAAAAATTATATGCACATTATTTTTCATGAAACAGTATAATACGAATATAATTAAAATTCTATAAAAATAATTTACATGCAAGACAACTCTCACCACACACCTATGATTCAGCAGTTTTTAAAAATAAAAGCTCAATATCCAACCACTCTACTGTTTTACCGTATGGGCGATTTCTATGAGCTTTTCTTTGATGATGCTATAAAGGCTGCCGAACTACTTGAGATAACTCTTACAGCAAGAGGTAAATCAAATGGCGAGCCTATACCAATGGCGGGGATTCCATACCATTCAGCAGAAGGCTATATTGCAAAGATTGTAAAACGAGGTCTTTCGGTAGCTATATGTGAACAAACTGGTGCGGTGGGCGAGTCTAAAGGTCCTGTTGAAAGGCAAGTTACGCGTATAATCACACCTGCTACTGTTTCGGAAGAGGCGTTCCTTGATAGCAAGGAAGATAGTATTCTACTGAGTATATTTGTAAAAAATGGTAAATACCACCTAGCTTATACCAGCTACACGCAAGGTAAGATTTATCTACATAAAACTGCAAGCAATCTAGCCGAGCTTAAAAGTGAGATATCTAAACTTGCACCTAAAGAGATAATTACAAATAGCCAAGAATTATCTGAAAATACTGACATAGGTGTTGCGATTGGATATTTAGAAGAATGGTACTATAGCAACTCCGATGCAAAGAGAAATATCACAAACTCCCTAGATGTAGCATTGGCAAGCTCTGTACTTCAAAACAACAAGCCTGAGCAAATCACAGTCATTGGCTCAATCATTGCTTATCTGTCTCACACACTAAAGAAACTGCCAAGCCACATAACTGCTATAAGTTTCACAGAGAATGAAAGCGTACTGAATATTGATAGCAATAGTCGCTCAAACCTAGAGATTGATAGCAATTCAAAATCTAGCCTAATCGGTATAATAGATAAATGCAAAACTAGTCTTGGTAGCCGCCTGTTGCGTAGGTATTTCAAAAACCCTACAAAAGATTTAGAAAAGATCGCTACTCGCCATGCGGTGATTGAAGCATTTTCAAATAACCATAACTTTTTAAAAACTCAAGAAACTCTTAGCTATATAAGCGATATTGAAAGAATAATCTCTCGAGTTGCCTTAGGTACAGTCAAACCTAAAGATTTAGTTTCGTTACAAAACTCATTTGAGCAACTACCTGAGCTTAAAAAATCTCTCACTGCGATAAATTCAAAAGAGCTAGAGCAAATAAATGACAATATCCACCAACTTAATGATTTAGTCACCCTACTTGGTAATGCAATAATTGAAAATCCGCCAATGACTATCCGTGATGGTGGAGTTATCAAAGTCGGGTTTGATAGTGAACTTGATGAGCTAAAAAGCATAAAAGATAATTCTTATGACTATCTACTAAAGTTTGAGCAAGAGCAAAAACAAAAGACAGGTATTAGCACTCTTAAAGTCGGATACAATCGCGTACATGGCTACTATATCGAGTTATCAAAAGCTTATGCAGATAAAGTCCCTGCAGAATATATCCGCCGCCAAACTTTGAAAGGCAATGAGAGATACATAACCGAAGAGCTAAAAGATTTTGAAGGCAAAGTTTTAAGCTCAAAAGAAAAAGCCCTAGCTCGAGAAAAAATCATCTATGAAGCTTTGCTAAAGAAAGTGCTAGAGTACTATACGCAAATCCAACAAACCGCTGAAAGCATCGCAAAAATTGATGTGCTAGCAAATTTTGCTGAAAGAGCTATCAAGCTTAATCTGAATAAACCAAACTTTAACAGCACAGGCAAGCTCAATCTCAAAGAAGTCCGTCACCTAGCCATTGAGCAAAATATTGATGAGCCATTTATCCCAAATGATACTAATCTAACTAGAGACACTCACACCCTAGAGATAATCACAGGACCAAATATGGGCGGTAAATCTACTTATATGCGACAAGTTGCTCAGCTGATTTTCCTTGCTCATATCGGCTCATTTGTACCCGCGGCTGAAGCTGATATTTGCGACATAGACACTATATATACACGGATCGGTGCGTCTGATGATATATCTAGCGGTAGATCGACCTTTATGGTAGAGATGAGTGAAACTGCATTTATCTTGAATAACGCCACAAGTAAATCTCTAGTAATCATGGATGAAATAGGTCGTGGAACAAGTACCTTTGATGGACTTTCATTGGCTGATGCTTGTGCTGAAGAATTTGCAAAAATTGGTGCTTTTACACTTTTTGCTACTCACTACTTCGAACTTACAGAACTAGCTAACAAACGATCAAATATCAAAAACATCCACTTTGAAGCAAAAGAGTATAAAGAAAACATCTACTTTATGCACAAAGCTGTAGACGGTGCTGCGAAGAAATCTTATGGCATTCAAGTTGCAAAGCTTGCAGGTATACCTACTGATGTACTAAAATCAGCGAAAGAAAACCTCCATAAGCTTGAAAACAAAGCCTCTATCATTAAAATCAATTCTCCTCAAGCTAGCTTTTCCTTAGAAGAGGAGATTGCTCCAAACCCACTGAAAGAAAAGTTAGATAGCATTGATATAAACAACATAACACCACTTGAGGCTTTGAATATACTTTTAAAGCTAAAGAATAGTTAATTTAATTATATAAACCAATCTCAATTTGCTATAATCTTAAAGATATATTATTTACAATACTAAAAGGTAACAATCATGGAATCAACTGAAAACCAACCATCATTCTTAATTCAAAAAGTTTATACGAAAGATGTATCTTTTGAATCAATCAATTCACCTGCTGCGTTTAAAGATCAATGGAACCCAGCTTCTGATTTCAATATTGATTTAGATACTAGAAAAATCGATGAACAAAATTTTGAACTTGATCTGACAATCACTATCACTACAAAAAACAACGATGCTAATGTGTATATCACAGAAGTTACTCAATCAGGTATATTTACAATAGCTGGTATGCCAGAAGCTCAAGTAGAGTCTGTACTAAATACTTACTGTGCAAACACACTTTTTCCTTATGCAAAACGCGTAATAGATTCATCTATTATGAAAGGTGGATTCTTACCACTCAATCTCTCTCCAATAAATTTTGACGCCATATATATGCAAAAGAAAACTCAAGACAATCAAGCTCACTAAACATAAAAATAAGAAACATATCTCTCATGGAAAACTCGCAGAATAGCTTTGTAAAAATCTTAGGTTGTATAATGATTATCGTAGGTACAATGATTGGTGCAGGGATACTTGCTCTTCCAATCATAACCGCAAAGTTAGGCTTTCTGGTTGGCTCTCTACTGATAATCATTGTATGGTCAATAATGACCTATACTGCTGTCATTATTTCTGACATATCATGCTCTATGCCTTATGGTAGTAGTTTCAAAACTATTGCAGAGAAGTATCTCGGCAAAACTGGTGGTATAGTAGCTACAATCTCATTTTTACTACTTATGTACTTCATAAGTACGGCTTACATTTCTGCTGCATCATCATCGCTATCCTCGACTTTCCCAACTATCAGTGAAAACATCTCATCATTAGTTTTTGTGATTATATTTGGCAGTATAGTGGTTCTTGGCACAAGATTTGTTGATTATGCAAATAGATTCTTTATCTCTTTAAAGATAGTGGTTTTGATGATTTTATGTGTAGTTTTCAACCAATATATTGAGATACCTAACCTACTAGCATCTCCAGTAAACTTGGGAGCATCGCTACTTGTTTCTATACCTGTGTTTACTACATCATTTACTTCACATATCATCGTACCTGCACTTTCTGACTACCTTGGCAAAAATGCTCGCGATATGAAAAAAATAATTATTATCGGCAGTATTATTCCTTTAATTTTATACATAATCTGGATAGTTACAATTCTTGGTGTACTACCTCTACATGGTCCTGTAAGCTTTATGGGATCAATATTTGACCACATTCCTGTAAACAAGGCAAACATCGGCGATATCTTGACTACACTTGGACACAAAGTAAGAACCCCTACGACAGATATGGTTTTACATATATTTACTTATGTAGCTATTATGACTTCTTTCTTGAGTGTGAATTTATCACTATTCCATTTTAATATCGACACCTACAATCTAGATAAACTCAAAAAGATTCCAAGCTATATAATAGCAGCTGTACTTACATTTACTATCCCACTGATTATTAATCTACTCGATCCTGATATATTTATCTACGCGATGACTTGTGTAGGTTTATCAATAGCGGTATTACTGATGATTATGCCGGGCTTAATGGCATTTAAGATAAATTCTCAAGGAGAGAGTTTCAACTATAAAATTTCTAGCTACAAAAGCCTCTGGGTTATATCTATACTTTCTGGTATTGTAGTTATACTTTGTGTTATTTTCTAAAATTCAAATATGTCAAATATCACACACACCGATAGCTTTCTTGACAATCTCCTCTATCATAAGAACTACTCAAAAGAGACTATCAGTAACTATAAAAGAGATCTAAAACAACTAAGTGATTTTATCGGTGATGCAGATATAATTGCCCTTTCACACCAAGACATTCTCGGCTGGGTAAAAAAAGAGCATGGCAAAGGCTCATCTCCAAAGACTCTGCAGCGCAAACTTAGTACGGTTAGAAGCTTTTTCAATTACCTTATAAATAGCGAGATAGTAACTACAAATCCAGCTATAAATATCAAAGCACCTAAAGCATCTAAAAAACTTCCTAAAGCTATCAACACTGACGAGCTTGCATACCTTTTAAACATAACACCCGCCAATGACATCGAAGCTCGTGATATAGCTAGTTTCGATTTACTTTATAGTTGCGGTATCCGCTTGAGCGAGCTGTCTGCGATAGAGCTAAAAGATATCAACCGTTCGCAAAATAGTATACGAGTAACAGGCAAAGGTAACAAAGAACGCATTGCATATTTTGGTAATAAGACAACTATAAGTCTTGATAGGTGGCTTACAATTAGAGATAAACTTAATCCACAAACTAATCATCTATTTATATCTCGTGATGGCAATCATCTAACCAATCGTTCGATTCAAAAGCGACTTGAGATATTTGCACAAAAATACGCATCAAAGCATATTCATCCTCACATGCTTAGACATTCCTTTGCCAGTCATGTACTTGACTCATCAAAGGATTTACTTGCCGTAAAAGACTTGCTTGGTCATGCAGATATCTCAAGCACGCAGATATACACACACCTAAATTTTCAGCAACTAGCAGAAGTGTTTGACAATACTCATCCTAGAGCAAAGAAGAAATAGGTTTTTTAAGTATAGGCTTACAAACTGTATTTGGATCAAGTATGTCACAAGCCAATACAAAATCACTATAGTTAAATACACTGTGCAATCCAACAGTATAAGACAAGACTTCTGGTGCTGATGCTGGAACCATATCTCTGATATCATCATTTGTATCTATAGCAATCAGATAAGAGTCCCCAAAATGCTGATAATTAAATGGACTAGCTGCTGATACTACCGGATCACCAAGAATCGAAGGCATAGTTCCGCTAATTTTTTTATCTGGATTGCCTATGTTAATTACTTTTATATAGTTCCTAATTCTTGGTCTGTATTTAGATGCAAAATCCCATTTCCCAACAGCCGGCTGTGCAAATGTAATAAGGGTTAATCTATCTGATTCCACATTCTCTTTCGTAGAAAGATATGCCGCTAACAACAAAGCTGTAGCACCTCCCAAACTATGTCCTGTAATCACATAATTAGGCTTATTTTTCTCAATTTCATTTATCCAAGATTCCAAATTAGAGTCTTTATTTGTAATATCTATAGAATTTAAAGTACTGATCAAATACTGATCAAATACTGATTAAAGCCTTGATGTACGCGTACATTTTCATCACCATAAAAAGGGGCGGAAGTAGCAGATACATTCAGCAGCCAATCTAAGATAGTTACAGTTCCCCTTATGGCTATATAGGCAATATTATTATCCGCATCATAAACCGCTAAAGTTTGAGACACCTCTGGGATTGAAGATAGAGCTTTTGAACTTTTAGTTGTTATATCTTGTTTGACTAGAGGTGATGCTTGCAGATCATTAGAAGTATTTGCACTATTTAGTGGAACATCCTCCACCTCATCATTAGCGAATATGTTCACCGCCAATTTAGGGTCTAATTCTTTAGTATGGCACTCATCTAGCTTAGAGTTATCACAGTACGATGTTCTGGATAGATCTGCTGCTATTCGCATAGTTTTATAGTTTACAGAACTGTTTTCATTCGCACACAATAAGTTAGAAACCAATATAATTCCGAACCCAACTATATATTTATTAATCAATCTCATACTTTAACCACTCTAAAACACTTTATCAAATATTAACCCATTTATGCCTTTAAGTACACAAAGCTCTTCTTTTAAAAAAAAATTAAAGTATGATTGGTAGCATACATACACAGGATAAATACGATCTATTGATAAACCTAATTGCCCCCACAATTTTTGATAATGAGCTAGATTTACAAAGTCACCACAAGTATCTTTTTGATAGTTCTGCAAATAAGTATCTTTTCTTCGAGGGAGATATTTTGATGCTAAAAAACGATAAGGATAGTCTTTGTATAGACTTCTCTAATCAAGACACTCTAAACAGGATAGATACAAAATCAAAAAAATGCAGTGTAATACAAGCTGTTGAAGGACGATCTAAAGGTAAATTAGAAATATTGGATGCAACGGCTGGACTAGGCAGGGATACAATTACCTTGGCTTCTCGTGGACACTATGTATTGGCTATAGAAAAAGACCCATACATATATCTGTTATTAGCAAATGCTCTTGAAAGAGCTAAGAAAATTGAGAGTCTAAAGCAAATAGCTAACAATATCACCTTACTAAATACTAATTCAGCAGACTACATACTATCTACAGATAAAAAATTTGATAGTGTATATATCGACCCAATGTTTCCAGAAAGAAAAAAGAGTGCCAAGGTAAAACAAAATATGCAAATAATGCACCAAATAGCTTTCAATGACGATACCACAAACACTCAACTTTTAGACAACTCCTTTACTGCAAAAATAGCAAAAAAAATTATTGTCAAACGCCCTGTCAATGCAGAGTATTTATCAGCAAAAAAACCATCTGCCCAAATTAAGGGTAAGACTAATCGCTTTGATATTTACAGCTTATAGTGAAAGGAAACAATCAGTTCAAAAGCATCATTCTAAAAAATTAATCTCATAAAAGTAGCATTTATTTCAAAAAAATATACCATATTAAGTAACTAAAAAATATTTTGACCTATTATGAAAAATTACAAATCACTGACTGTAATATCCAGCCTAGTAGTAACTCTTGTATCTACAGGGTTTGCACAAGATAATGTCTATTCTTGGCGTGATGCACAAGGCAGAATAGTTTTCTCACAAACCGCACCTATCTTTGAAGAAGAGTTTGAAGAGGTCGGTGTGCGTCGCACAAGTGGTAGCCATTCAAAATCATCGCCAATACTTGATCAACTAAGCTCTATAAAAGAAAATAACCTATATGTAGCACAAGAAGATCATGAAACTATAAGTACGAATAAACCTCGTAAGCGTGAAACTCTAGATGTCCGGATAATATCTCCATCAAATGGTGAGCGAATGTTTAATCATGGACATAAACTAGTTATTACACTAGAGCCTAGACTTCAAGCCTATGATAGCCCAGTTTTTTTAGTCAATGACATCGCAACTAGAGGTCATTATCAAAATGGTACTTGGTCTATTTATCGCCCAAACCCTGGTCATGTAGACATCGCAGTTCGTGGTAGTACTCATGATCACAAAATAATCAACTCTACTAGTGACACTCATATTATGCTTAAAAGTGTAATGGGTAGATAATACTTTTTCTAAGGGCTTATTTTAGCTATAATAAAAACATACAATTCTTTGGACAAAAAAATAATGAAAAAAATAATGGCAAATATAAATAAAATCATCTTAATGCTAGCGATAGCTTCTCCCTTTTCAGTTGCTCTTGCAGATGACCCAATAATTTATTCTTGGCGTGCTGAGAATGGTAATATGGTTTTTTCTGAAAACAAGCCTACTAGTGATATCGATTACAAGGTAGTTTCGGTAGGAAAGCCTACTGTTGTAGACACTAAAACCCCACAAAAATCAGCTGACGGAAAAGATGTAAAAATAGATCAGTCAGATATAGAAAAGCTAGCAAATTCTAAGCTTGCTGATGAAAATAAGGAAGTTCTTGAAAAAGCACAAAGCATACTAGAAGTAACTATAACATCTCCTGTTGAAGATAATGGTAGCAACAAGTTTAGTAAAGAAGGAAAGATTGAGATACTAACTAGCCCTAAACTATCTGCTGATGACAAACCAGTTTTTAAACTCGATGGGACAGCATCTCCATCTCAGTATGAGGGAGGACATTGGATTATCCCAAGACCTACACCCGGTGAAAAGAGTATCACCATATCGGGAACTACTGCAGATGGTAAAGAAATAAAATCTATCAACAAAGGTGTTATTAGAGTTTTTAACGGCACTATAAAACAAATGAAAAATACAGGCAATTACAATAGAGCCGCTAGATAATAACATTTTCAATATAAATAATACTTTCTCTTTTTACATTTCCTTTTATTGCTATTTTCTGTGCTTCAAAAACTTAAAATCAAGCACAATCTACTTTGTGATAAATACATAAGTTTGAAATCCTACTCCTGCCACTCAACTTCTATAAACTTCTCAGGATTTTTTTCCTTTAAATAGTCTAAATTAGGGCATCTACTAGTATGTACTACCACACCTTTCGATACACTCATATACCCCTCTATATCATCAGGATAAGACGGCTGACAGCATTTAGCCATTTCATATTTCATACCACTAAAACCAGATACAAGTACTTTTAGCTCTTTTGGCTTTGTCTGAGCACCATGATTTTGTTTTTTCTTATTTAAACTTTCTTCTGCCAAATAGATGTCTAGTATATGATTGACAACACTATTGGTTTTAATACTGCCACTCTCTATAGCTGCAAAAAGACTATCACTAGTTTTCATATTAAAGTTACTAGCAACTTCTACAAACTCAACATCTTTGAGATGGTAGCCACGAAGTTCTTTTAATAGACGGTCTTTGCCAAGTACTATATTATCTTCTTTATTTTGCTCATTAAACCACTTCGTCACACGCGAACGGTTACGCGTAGAAGTTAGGTAGCCTAGCTTTTCAGAAGCCCAATCTTTACTCGGATTTGGTTCCTTGTGAGTAAGTATCTCAACCTTATCGCCTGTAACTAATTTAGTCGTTAGCGGTACAATTTTATCATTTATCTTAGCACCTTTAGTACGATGCCCAATCATTGTATGCACAGAATATGCAAAATCTAATACTGTAGACCCTTCGGATAGATCAATTAATTCATTAGCTGGTGTAAACACATATATACGGCTATTGAGTTCTTTAGATATATCACTACCATCCTTATTGATCTCTCTCTCCCACTCAAGAAGAGATCTCAACCAAGCTACTCTAGCCTCATAGGATGCATCAAATTTCACACCCTCTTTATAACGCCAATGAGCTGCAAAACCAAGCTCTGATTCTTCGTGCATATCATGTGTTCTGATCTGAATCTCAAGGTTTCTATCATCAACAGTTACTACCGTATGTATAGATTTATAGCCATTAGCTTTAGGGTTTGCTATATAGTCTGTAAACTCTTCTGGGATAGGTGTATAGATATTATTGACCTCTGCTAATACCTTATAGCACTCATCAACATTGTTGGTTATAACCCTGACCGCTGTAATATCAAATAATGAGTCAATATTACCGTAACCTTTATTTCTAAGTTTTTTATAAATACTATATATGTGTTTTACTCGTCCTTGCACACCTGCATGAAAATTGTACTGTTGAAGTACATCTCCGAGCTGCTTTATCACACCATGCAAAAACTCTTCTCGCTCACTACGCGTTACACCTAAACTTTTTGCTATCTTTTTGTACTCATCTGTTTGCAAAAAGAAAAATGCTCTATCTTCTAACTCCCACTTGATTGTACCAAGTCCAAGTCTATTTGCTAAAGGTGCGTAAATATCTAAAGTTTCTCTAGCTATAATCTGTTGGGTCTCTAGGCTTAGTGATTTTAGATGGCGAATAGTGCATAGCTTATCGACTATTTTGATAAGCACTATACGCACATCTTCGATAACTGTTAGGAGCATCTTTCTGAAGGTGTCTATTTGCTCTAGTGAAATTGCATCCGAGGATCTATACATCTTGATAGCAGACATCTTACGAGTACCTTGTAAAATGTGCAGTATAGTACTACCACAAGCCTGCTCGACCTCTTCATCTGTCACATCTGAGAAACTATATAGGTCATAAAGTATACCCGCGGCTACAGATTCTTCATCCGCACGAATTTTAAACAACACATACGCCATTTCTATAGCATACAAAAATGAGCTAATCCCTGTAGGGTGGCGTGCAGTCTCAGCACTTTTGCTTTTTAAAAGTTCTAATGCGGATTTTATAAGATCAAACTTATCACCTTGATAAAAATCATTGAGTTCTTTAATAAGTACCGTGTCATTTATTTGACCATTACTATGTAGTAGTTTTGAATCTATAACTTGCATAAGTATCCATTTTTAAAAAAAATATGAAGGTGGTCTATAAGCCGGGTTCTGTAATAAACAGTCATTTATCTAGGCGTATTGTCGCCAATACGCTCATGCGACCTACCCTGCCACAGTACGAGCAGCACTATTGTGACGCTATTTGGTCTTGCTTTAGATGGGGTTTACAATGCCGTTGAATGTTACCACCAACGCGGTGCGCTCTTACCGCACCTTTTCACCCTTACTCTACAAACAACCGTAGAGCGGTATATTTTCTGCTGCACTTTCCGTAGGCTCACGCCCCCCAGGCGTTACCTGGCATCTTGCTCTATAAAGCCCGGACTTTCCTCACCTCCCCCACTTTAGTAGAGTTAGCGCGACTGTCCGACCACCTTCATATACTTTTTAGCTCTTTCTGAGCTTAGCTAATTCTACTTTAGTATTAGATTTTACAGAATTATACTCTTCCTGCAAAGAGGCTATTCTAGCGTTATATTGTTTTTTTAGCTTTATAAGCTCTGCTTCAAGCTCCATACGGTCATTGTTGAGCTTAACTCTAGCATCATGATACTCTTCTTGAAGGTTCGTTCTATCATATCTAACAGCTTGTATCAGCTTAAATAGCTCTTCTACATCACCAGTCTGGGCATCTAGCTTTTGTTTGTCAAACTCACTTGTGTAGTCAATTACTGGCTTACCCTTAAACTGATTATTGTTTGAGTACGGTTTTCTTTTTTTATCAAAATGTGGTTTTTTCATAAGGGCTAAAAGACTAAGAAAATTAAATGTTATTTATGTAATGGTTAATCTACCAAACACTACCAATAATTGCAATGAAATAATTGTAGTTTACATATAAACAAAGCCTTACAAAATAGAGCTGTCCTAGATACGCAATCCCTTTAAACTCTAGGATCAAAATCCATAGTTTCTTTCATCTTGCTGTAAAACTCTTTTTTCTCATCTGTATCAGCTAATGGTAACTTCACATCATATACTATATAGAAGTCAGCTCCAGACAAACCTTTAC
>Ga0307934_1001596_pt1 | contig 13450 bp, 9 predicted proteins | sample OrgLakmetageno90_FD_201838 | JGI IMG/M metagenome (GOLD analysis project Ga0307934, IMG submission 201838) | Saline water microbial communities from Organic Lake, Antarctica - #90 | ecosystem: Environmental > Aquatic > Non-marine Saline and Alkaline > Saline | place: Antarctica: Organic Lake... | reverse complement strand
ATTAAAATCGAGTGCTTATTACAATCAAGTGCCTTCGAGATCTGTAATCTTATGGCTTATGGATCTTGCAATTAGGCTTACCAGGTCTACAATGCTTTCAACAACAATTTCGTCGTCGGCTTCTTAATTTTTTTGTGTTCTACCTTATGACCATCGACTCTGATGCACCTCTGGTTTCAAGCACTTTCGAGACTACATATTCCTCAATTTTCGAGTCTTGATGACGTCTTCCCTTCCCGTCTGATCATTTGGAGAACGGAGAATTTTTCTGCCGCACGCATTATTCCAGCTCCAAATGATCTTGCTTATCAGAAAATACGTTGGTATTGCTATCATCAATGTAGATACCCTTGCTATCATCTTGACCTAACTAGCTAGCAAGCTAGACCTACTGAATTACTTATTATCTTATTATAAAGAATTACAGTAAGAAGTTGTAGCAAAAGTATCGTGGTTGTAGGTTATCTCCTTACTGTGAGATGAATCTTTCAACAATGCTCCAGTAACGAGCTGAGAGCAGGGGCTCCCAAGTATCCCATTCTGACGAATTCCGCCAGTCAATTGCAAGACTATGGCCCGATGGATAGCCATTCTGTGGGCGATGGCACTGCTCGTTGGAGCGGTGTCTACAGGAGCAGATCCCAGTGGTGCTGCTGCATTCAGTTACCACCCGAGCACTGACGTTTTTGTTGCAGCTGCGGAACGTGCTACAGCTGAAGGTCGAAGCCTCGAATCTCTCGAGACTCGAGTAGCAAGCGCTGTAGCTGACCCCCCGAAGTTTTATCGGTGATAGAGGCCGAGTCGCTAATCTTTATGATTTACACGACAGCTATCTACTTAGAAGCTAGCCATTAGCGGGCCATCCTACTTTCATGCCAGAAACACTTTTGCGTGACTATTGTAGGTACAAGGACAAATCAAAGGCTATGGGAGCCAAGCGCGAATACTGGGGGCTGGAAATGAATTTTTTGCCACTGCTGCCCAAGGAAGCTTGGACTTCGAACCCCGAAGAGGTGCTGCTCATTCGAAGGCTTACTGTCATGTAGCTTTTATTCGCATTACCTTCAGACCTCACTAGCTAGTTAGTGCTAGCACACTTCAAGCTTGGTCTCTACATCTTTTGGTGCTCATTTGTTTGGCTCCTCCTTCGTTTGGCTCCTTCTTCAAGGCCGACTATTTTGTGTTTGACCATGCCTTGTTTGGGCACTGGAGCCGCAAAAGCAACAACCGGTGAGGCGAAGTAAGCTTTGACCTTTAAACCTGTTGCCTATCTTCGTCATATTTGTTGGCACTTTCTCGAGAGATAGGGGGGTTTTGGGTTTAAATTTTTTCGCGTATGCCTATGCGAGTTCATCAACAACGATCACATTCGCAGACGTAATGCACTACTAGAAATCTGGCTTTGGGTAAACATCTTGATGATCGTTCATTCTCTTGCGATGTCTCTTTTCACTCTTTACCGTGCCATTCCTTGTGTCTGGTCAGCGAAATGAGGGACTACATTCGCTTCAATTTGCAACCTCGTTTGCACGAAGTCATGCACCAATGGCCTTACTTCAATCGCAGTGGTGGGTTCGACCACCTAGTGGTGTACGTTGGCGACAACGGCCCGATTGGCGATTGCATGAGCCACCTAGACAATGCGCCACTCGTGAGGAGCATGCTTATGAGCATGGTGCGTGCGCTGATATTTTTTCGGTCGACTGTCGAATCTATTTTGACATCTATTAGTCTAGTCTCGTACAGAAAATCACCGTTTGTTGCCGTTTTCTAGGCCACTGTGAACGAATTTTAGGAGTATAAATGTCTCAATACTTTATGTTTCTTCCTCTCCCTCTCTGTCTTGCTTCAACTTTAGGTGAAGCTAGCCTACTTTGGGCGGCAACCAGGTCATTTGGACGGACCTCCTAACCGCAGTTGGCGGCCTGGGATTGACCTCGCGATGCCCATGTATAACCACTTGCATGCACAACTGCAGCGGCAACGACAGCAGGTGTCATTACAACAGCAGGAGTCATTACATCAGTTACAACAGCAGCAGCAGCAGCAGCAGCAGCCCCTGTCGCCGTGGCAAGCTCATGTAATCAGTGGATTAGTCAACCATCGAAGGGACTTGTACTTTCGGGGCAATTTCGGTGGCAGCACGTACGGGTGCCGCGGGCAACAAGTGGCGTCGTGCTCGCCTGGGATTAGGCCTTGGGTCCAAGCGTACGCAAGGGCACGGCCTGAAGCGTTCAGTGGTGTGAACGACACAACTGGTGGTTCGGATACTTCAAGCTCAACGTCAGCTTCCGACTTTGGCATGGGCCTGATGGGAGCAGCGAGAGGAGAAAGAAGAGCACGAGGAGCAAGAAAAGAGGCTGGTAAAGCAGCTACGAAGGGGGCCAGAAGTCAAGGAGGTTGGTTGGCGCTGTGCCCCAGCGGCGCTGGCTGCTGGTCGACTCGGCTCTACGACGCCATCAGCCACCTCGTGGTGCCTGTGGTGCGTTTATTTAGACTCGAAAACAGATATACACCATCAAGAAGACGGTGCCGTGTGCGTTGCTCTACTACGCTATTTTTCGTTCGACCCCTCGTACTCACGCACCCCAACATCTTTTGCAGTGTAATCTTCGTTTTTCCGTCTCCTTTTTTAACCCTGCGGGACCCCTGCGGGGTTTTCGTCCCTGTACGAATAATAGGTGCTCTCCAACGGAGCGGAGCAGCCGTTCGCGCTGTTTCTCAACTATTCCACTTTTGCGATTGAACTTGACACCAGGCCCTTGCTGGCCTGCCCCGAGATCGACAAGCCCCCTGTAGTAAGAGTAGAAGGATTAGATGATAAATTCACCCCCAGGTGGGGTATCTCGCCGGGCGCGTCGGAACAAGACCGCCAACGCTTTGGCTTTTCAGTAGGCGCTAACGCGACCCAATGGCCAAGCGGGGTGCGCTGCGCAGTGCCTTCTCAGCCCCTTCCAACTACCCCGTTGGCGGCGGTGCATGCCCTCGCGCAGGAGGTGTGCTGTTTTTCTCCTGAATAATAATAGTTATGGTATGATTTGACAAGAACATAGAGCCGGTGCCCCACTGGGGCAAAAAAATAGCCCGAAAAATTGCGCAGATACATACCGAATGTTCAAACAGAAATCAACCCTGGGGGAGTTCGATTTCAGCCCTTGTATTTCTTTACACTGGGGATTTAATCCAATCAAATCCTATCTCGGTCCTATTTATATTGATGACTGACATTATTCTGTTTAACCACTCAAAGAATTCAAATGGACCTTCAGAAAGCACCTATTCTACTTTAAAACGCAACGGCCTCAAGGGGTCGAAATCAGAGGGCTAAGTGAGGTAGCTTATTCGCATAGCGCCTTCGTCGCAGGATTCACTTTCGTCCATGTAAGTCGTAATGATATCGTACACCGCGCAGCCACTTTCATCTCCAAAGACACCAATATAATTCAAGTGACCCGGAGCACTGCATATGTTAACTTCAATGTTGACCAATCTGCTTTGAGCAATTGTAGATTCTGGATCGTCACCTGCTGTCAACTCTAAATTTACGAGGTTTTTCGAACCAAAAGTTGGCGGAAAGTCGTGCCGGGTCGAAATTTGATAGATTGCTCCTTCTAAAATTCGTATTTGAACCCTCAGATTTGTTCCAGAGCTCAATGTGCCGTTGAATACGGACTCAGTTCCTTCTCCTAGCCGACGATGCCGGCGATGCGTGCTTGGTTCCTCTCCACGCAAGTCGATATAATGGTACAGCCATTCCATTGGGCAAACACGGGAGTGAAACCGGTGGTTTAGACCAAGTTCGGCGTTGATAGAATGGAGTAAAGTCTTGAAGCGCACGCGGTCGCGAGAGCCAGAGCACTTGATCGCAATTGATATGCCAGATTCTGTCAAATTGTGCGAGCTCAAAGAACTAATAAGATTCTTCATTGCGATGTAATTCGACGTCATGGCGTGAGCATTTGAGATCGCGAAGTCGCTCTTAGAGACGAAACTATCCTCACGTTCCGACAAAGCAGGTGGAACTGTGCCTGAAAACAGGTACACTGATATCGCCCGGTCATCAAGTACTCCTCGGAAGTGGTCGTCATCAAGCACAACCACTTCAACCAGCAGATTCGTTGGTACAGTCTCTGTGGTCACAGTCTTCTTGAAGCTTTTCTTGGCCCAGCCATCTCGATCGCAATGTCCAAACAGGTATACACCATCCAAGAACTCAATCGTTTCGTCCTCTTGCTTTTTTACAGTTGCCACCGCATTAGTCTCCTCGGAACACCCGCCATCGTCATTAGCAATATCGTCGTGAATATCGTAGAAGTGAGGCGTTACCGAAAAAGATGCACAGTGACCGCCTCCTTTCGCGCCCAAATACACCTTCTCGCCAGGTTCCAGATTGCAAACGTAAATCGAAGTTGATTCTTCGACACCGAGCTTCCCTGCAATGACGTAAGGATACTTCAAAGCCAGCGGGCGGTCACTACTTCGGCCGATGAACGAGACATCCCCTTCATATTTTGTTACGTCAAATCGGATGTGACTACCCATCGCCATACCATTGGGCATCATTGTCGTAAAATGAAGCCAATTTCCAGGGCATACTTCACCGTACGAGAGCTTATCGTTCTCAAGTTCAGCAGGTAGGACTACGGCTACAGCTTTAAATCGTACTGCGCTTGGTCCACAGCGCACTGAGAGGAAAGCGGCTTTCACATGCTCTCGTATCATAGCAGTCGGCACTGCTAGACTTGCTATTCCGTCAAAGGCTTCTAAAGCAAACAATTCGGAGTCAGCTCTGTCGTCTGGCAATTTTCCATCAAGATGGAGATAGATGGACACTGCTTCAGGATTAGACAAGGAGGCATCCAGAAGAACTTCAAAAACGATGTTATTCGTAGAAGGGTCGACAGAATGATGACTTGTCCCATTCATCATTACTTTGAGGTAAAAATCTCTCCAGCTATATGGGTCGCACTGGCTCAAATAGAGATGATTGGCAGTAAGCTCCTGAACACTAGACGCTGAAACGATCGCCGTGAGATCTTCATTGCCATCATCGCTTGAAGATGCGTTATCAACGTCACCACTTGAAGACGATGAGAATGATAGACGACGCTCGTGACCAGTCAACGTGCAATCCCCTGTATACACTGCAACATCGATATCGTAAACACTGCACGTCGCCCCTCCGCGTAAACCGATCCAAATTTCATCATCGCTCCGAATGTTGCAAAAGTCGAGTGCTAACTCATGCTCACTTTGCTCCAAATACGAATACGGCGCCATCAGCTTAAACGGAGCATGGTCCGAGAGCAATGCATAGAAATCGCCCGAATACTTCCAGATGTGGAACCTCGCGTGATAATGCACGTAGTCCAAGAGTCGGCGGTGGCCATCGTCATCGCCGGAGTAGACAGATGAGAGCGTAGATCGATTCACTGCGTAGCGATGGTGAACCCACTCACCAGGGCATAGCTCGCCGTGTTGCGTGTAGCCAACAGCTAGATCACGGTGAATGGCCAAGGGCGCCACCCGAAAACGCATTCTCTCGCCTCCACCGCCTCCACTATCGGCTAGGCCAGCACCTTTGCACTTCACACTTAAAAAGTAAATCCCTGGTTCAACATCTAAACTACTGATTGCCACCGAGTACAGTCCATCTGTTGAGGTCTCTGAACGCCGCTCTGACTGCCGGTCGGAGGGAATATCGTGGGGGAATAAGTAAATCGTCAGGGCACGCGGGTCCGTTTCGACACCAAGTTGCTCAACTTCAAAAATAATGTTGTCGTCCGCGTCCGAATCGCTTACGTTGAGGTAAAAGTCCGTGTACCCATCCGGGGTGCAAGAACCATGCGTGAAATGCTCGAGTTCTAACTCAGTTGCAGCATGTGTTGCGTCTGCTTCAGCAAAATTCCTTACTTCACTACAATTTCCTCCAGTGAATGTGTGTGCCTGTACTTCGAAGGTAGGACATCCCTCACTACCGAGTAAACCGATGTAAATCGTCTCCTGAGCTTCTCCATGACTGCTTCCAACTGTATAAATACGAAAAACATGTGAAAACAAGCAAAACGACACAGTTTCAAACAAAAAATCAACGCACCGTTGCACAAATCGATCACGATTTCATTTTGTCCATCGCCGAGGAATGAAAATGGTGACACTAGTTTTATGGGAGCATAGCCGTGTGCCGCACGAATAAAGAATGCACCAGAATAGCGCCAAATATGAACCGACAAGTGCACGGCAACATTTTCGTCATCGTCAACCGAGAGTGCCGAACGTTTCCTCAACATGTTTGCACGCTCACGCTCCTTGATGTTAGCCAGTCGTCGGGAGCGCCGGTGGCTTGATGAAGAAGAGCTCAAGTTGCTATTTGCGTCATCAGCCGCATTGTAAGTGAAATACAGCCATTCGTTCTCGCAAATCTCGCCGTGATGATGGTGGCCCAGCACCAGAGCTGACTCTATGAGAAGTGCTACGATACGGTAGCGCACCTGGAGGACGTCAGTGCCTTTGACAACTATGTAATAAATTGTCTCCTTCAGATCATGCGCTGAAACGGCGATGCTCCATACACCACTTATAGATTTGCTCGCATAATGCTGTGATTCATACGTACCATGAGGCACTTCACCTTCAAACAAGAGAACTTCAAGCGCATTCGGCATATCTGACGAAGCAGAGCTTACTGTGAGCTCAACCTCGATGAGGAGATTGTCATGGCCATGCGCCTCATCTACTACCAATGAGTACACATCGTGGCCACCACTTGAGACCGATCCTTCAGTTGGGTAGAAAGGAACAAGAGGTACAGGTACGATGCTTGTATCAGGATCTGTCTGGCGCACTGAGGTACAATTCGGGTCGTTACTGTGCACCGTTGCTGAAACGTCATAGACCGCACAAGTAGCCCCATGTTTATTCGAAGCTTTAACTCCAATATAGTATGTCATACCAGCCTCGGCTTCACAAATCATCACATCTGCGGCATGGCCGCTCCAAGCTTCGCCATACGGAGGCGCAATACGCACCGGTGGATGCGAAACCAGAACGGTGTAGTCAATGTAGCCTTCATACACTATCATCCTGATATCCAAGGAAGTAGTGCCATTCACGTTGCCTGGAAGTGTTATATAATGATATACCCAGTTTTCACTGCAGATTTCGCCGCGGGTGAAACGTGCTGATTCTAAGTGCGCCTCGACGTGCTCGCCTATGACTCTAAATCTTGACGGGTTGGGTCCGCACCTCACGCTCAAGAATATATTTTGCACCGGGATTCCATTTTGGTCGGTCATCTGGTTTAAGCTCAGAAATGTTTTAAATACAGCGTACATCGCAGAACTGCTAGCATCGACACGATTTTCCGTGAGTCGATTCACCGGTATTTCGTCCGTAAACAAGTGTACTGAGAGAGACTGCGGGTTCATACCATTTGTACTCAAGTCCTGGACTTCAAATACGATGTTGTTCACTCTGTCATGGTCGTTCAGTTTGATGCCAAAATCAACCCACTCGTACGGCTCACAAGAGGCCCGTGCGACATGCTCGAGTTTGAGGGACTTCACATTGGCGGCATGGCTGTCAGCGCCACCCATTTCCAAGGAACAAGTCTCATTGTCGTGGCTCCCCCCGAAGTATGTCGCAGTCAAGTTGTATTCCCCGCAAAGACCTGAGCCAAAAATGCCGGCCCATACTTTCCCAATTTCTAAAGAGTCATGGCATACCTCAAACTGTGCGCATGCAGCGTGCGCATTAGGATCCGAAGAATTGTAATCATTCGCGGTTAAAGTCACCATCGGTTCGGACCGGCGAAGCGGCGGATCTTGGATCTTTGTGACCATGGTCAGTTCTGAAAGAGAGTCGAGAGGCATACACAGCGTAAAACGCACGTGGCTGTACTGGTTAAACTCATTCTGTGTCACATTCAGATGATGGTAGAGGGTCTCCCCCGGACAAATCAAGTAGTGCTGAGTATGCCTGTTTTCAAGAAGAGAATCTTCAAATTTGGCCACCACAGCGAATTTCGCATCGTCAAGATCGCCGCATTGAACCGAGATGAAATATCGGCCAGGTTTAATCTCATTTGCATTCACGACAAGTGAGTAAACACCATCTGGGCTCAAGCTTTGAGATGATTCGGTGTGGCGATCGAAAGGGATTTTATTGAAATACACATGCAGGGAGATAGGCGAGAGCTGGACGTCTTTTATGCCGCCGAGTCCCGGCGGAGTGTAAATGGCCTCCATGAAAAGGTTGTTCTCTGCATCTTCCTCGCTAACGTCTATGTAAAAGTCTCTGTACCCACCGGGGCTGCAAGTCGAGTTGGAAAAAAATCCATCAGTGAGGGCGACAGCATTGTACGAGCCATCAGCGTCAAGCGCAAGCCCCTTGAAGCTGCCATCTTCGGACGCGCATTTAACGTGAAGAGTATTTTGTAACACTAGTAGGACCAATTCCGCACCTAACGCAAACAACCTCATCGGTTAAGGGTTAAGGTAGAGCAAAAATGTGCTGTGTGTGATCGACGCTTGCGTCGGCTGTCGCGTCGGCTGTCGCGTCGGCTGTCTATTGAGTGGTGAGATTGGCGATCGATGTTCTGCAGGGATGTTCCAAAAGGCCGGTATCCGTATGTACCAGGGACCGCTGCAAGGTCTACTTACCACTCCCTTATATTTTCCCGCGTTTTCATTGGTCAACAAGTTTTGTTTATGCTCTGCAGTTTACCGAATGGTCTGCAGAGCAGTCGTCTCAGTCGCAGTGGCCATGGCAGAGTTTAGTTGCATTCGCTTGGAAGAGCAGTCTAGTTTAGTTTAAACTTCCCAAGAAAACAAATAAACACCACTGCGGCATATAGCAACAGAAAAATGTAACCTTCAGAACAAGTCTGACTGGGCTGTGTGTCCTTTTGCGTAATGCAATTGTAATCATTTTCTCTCGAGGTGTCCTTCAGCCATCAGCCATGAGGAGGCTTGGGAATGGAGTAAGTCAGCTGTCTTCACATCGACCTGTCCTTGGCAACGGCGATCCACTCATCGAAATCCTTTAACATGCCCTTGCTTTTGAGCGCGTTCTCCAACGCCCTGCCCCAAGTCATCTGTGGACAACTAATCGGTCGAGAACCTACCGTGGCGCCCGGCTCATGGGCATGCGTGCGACGTGGCCAGCCCAAGAATATCCAAGCGACGGAAGAGACTCACGGAAGTGGTATGGTGGTGGAAGGTATGATGGAGGTTCACACGGCGCATGCTACAAGCAGTGGCCCAATGAAACATTTCTAGATGCTTCTGTAAGATCGGGGCGAGAACCGTTTCTTCTATGCCTGAACCTACCGTGCTCATGTCAGTTTGAAATGCAGGCAACTGGAGTGGCTGATGTTCAAAGGAACATGCCGGGTCATCAACGACCGAGGCAACCCCGCCGACTTGATCGGAAGGAAGACGCCAGAAAGAGCCATCTGGAACGCGCAGACGTATTCTAAATGTGCAAATACAAATTACCTCCAGAAGTGCGCTATTTCTTTGCATTGGGGGAGTAAATACGAATCTAATCTGACGTAAAAACACAACGAAAGAAAGCGCCAATTTCCAAAAAGATTTGCGCTGCTTTGCTTTTGATCTCTGCCTGTTCGTCTTCTAATTCCGGCCCTTCGAGGCCTGTCTCAAAAAGATAGGATTAGATTAGATTGTACTCCCCAATAGAAAATGGTATGGAGCTGCGTTTTGATAAATCCTCCAGAACAAGTCTGACCGGGCTGAGTGCCTTTGTGCGTAATCCAATGTTCATATTTACTCTAATGAATCATACAGGGTTAGTTCTCGGAAGGAGGCATAGTTCAGGGACGTCCGCGATCTCCACTCCGACCTGCCCTCTGTGATAGCACGCCATTCCTTGTAGTTGACTGGAAGCCTGCACTTTAGAGCTTTCTTCAATGTCCGACCCGATATCACCCCAGGGCGCCCATTCGGCCTTGAGTGTGCTACCAAACCAGTAAGCAACTGCCGCGGCGCCCGAGTCAATGGCATCCGAGCAATGTGGCCAGCTCAACGAAGAATCCGATTATAATAGTAGCTATCAAGGTCCGAGACATTTGGTCTTTGAAAAGAGTGGCTGAACTAATGTGATGATGGAAGGCATGATGAAGGCTGACATGGCACATGCTTCAGATACAGCGCTAATGAAAGCTTCGGAGTCCGTTGAATAAGTCTTCTCGTAAGCTTTACACCCAAAAAGCAAAGTTGACTTGATTTGTAAACTTCTCCTTTGAAGTAGCGTAAACCGTGTTTTTTTTAAGTTCATTACTCAAAGCGCCAAAGACTACCGAGGCTTTGGAGATCGGATAGTCGACATCAGCATCCGATGTGAGCGAATAGTGGATAATTCAACCCAGCTATCTGAAACTTTCGGTATAACTGATTGAGCCAGAATCATCAACAGGAATTAAAGTTAGACGTGTTTCCATCCGTACCCCTCTGACAAGGACTTGAAAAATACATCGCTTCAGTTTTGAATGCTACAGCACCACGGCTGCATGGAAGACCAAATTTCCGAAGATGAGAGAGCTCAAATGCAAGCTTCTCATAGAACCCTTACGCCTGCACTGCCAACTTTATATAATTTTTATACAGATATATGTGAATGATGCAAACTTATTTAATACCAGAAACCAATAAAAACAAAATTGCTGAATTTTGCCTTCAGTATTTGGTAGCAAGAACCTTGAACGGGCAAAATGGGCGAAGTTCGCCCCTGATTTTAGGACAAGCCCCCTATATAGAGTGCAACAGAAAAAACATAATCACGAAGTCTTTGCGCAGCCTCTCTGCTCTCGTTGCATTAAAAATACTTAAGGCAGTAGGCGTTTGGTGGGAGACTTTCCGGTACTGATAACACTAGGACCACCCTAGCTATCTCGTGACAACATCGTGTATCGTGTAGTTGTTTAATAAAAAGTACACTTCACGGAGGGGGGAGGGGGTGCGCTTGGCGCACTTTTCATCTCAGCAAATATTTTTCTTATACGTCTTTAAATTACTTAATGTTGGTACTACTGAAGGAGAGTTGTTGCTGAAGTGACTTAGGCGCTTGACATTGGCCCTTTTATCCAGGTTCGATTCCTGCGATTTTTTATCAACGAACCGCAATGAGCAGAAACTCAATCTCTCATCGAGCCCCTTTTTAGACCAACTCAAAAACTTCACCAATTCAGCCGCAGCAACAAAGACTATGGGTTTTATATTGGCAAAGAAGTTTCCTCGAGTCCTGCTGAGACTCGACTCGTCTTCTTGAGAATAGATTAGATTAGATTATACTCCCCGATTGCAAAGAAACATCAACAAATAGCAAAAAAAGGTACGTATTGATGAATCCTCCAGAACAAGTCTGACTGGACTAAGTGCCCTTTTGCGTAATGCAATGTTCATCTTTACTCTCATGAACCCTGCAGGGTCAATTCTCGGAAGGAGGCATAGGTTTCGAGTACGTCCGCGATCTCCACTCCGACCTATCCTCTGCTATAGCACGCCATTCCTTGAAGTTGACCGGTATTCCTTTGCACTTTAGAGCCTTCTTTAAAGTCCGACCCCATGTCATTTCAGGGCATCCATTCGTCCTTGAATGTGCTACCCAACCAGTAAGCAACTGCCGCGGCGCCCGAGTCATAGGCATCCGAGCGACGTGGCCATCCCAACAAATAGAAAGCGCCGGAAGAGCCCTCCAACCTCGTAATCATCGATGTTTTATTTGGGTCGTCATTCGCATTGAGCTCGCCACTGTTCCCCCCCCGGCACATTCGAAGCTCGTGCGATATCGCCAAATTGCATCCTAGAAAGTATTCTATTTTTGAAGACAACAAGTCGTCGCAAAAGTACGTGGCAGCATGTGCATGTTGAAGGATAGTAACCATCACGGTCGGAAACCATCACGTCTTGTTCAGCTTCCCGGTCAATACCAAGTGCCGATGCGCTTCCAATAAAAAAATCACCCGCATTAATTTTGTCGCCGTCCAGGTATGCGGGACGATATTTATAGTTATTATCTCGCATACCTGGACGGCGACAGGCGGTGCGATTTAATCCCAAAGAATCCATAACTAAGGCTGAATTAATACCAATAGCAACCATAACTAGCTTTATAATAAACATGCCACATATATCCTTTTTAACATGCCACACACACTCACACACATATATATATATTCTTCAATATCATAATCGCGAATCTCGAACTGTTTTTATATGAATTTCATGAAAGCACAATAAGAGATTGCACAAAAGCACATAGAGAAAATAGCGGGCTATATTACCCCAAGGCCGGCACCCCTTCCGAAGGAAGAAGAAAGCCTTTATAAATTATATATAATATATATGTATCATGTAATTCATCTTACACAGCGGCGGCGGCAAATCAAAAGGGACAGAAAGAAACGTAGAAATTACACAGACGCTACCAACCGCCACCTCCGCCACCTATTCTATAAACTTTTCCCTAGGGAGAGACTATAGAAAAACTTTATAAAACAGGCGGCGGGGCGCGCCACGTGACGGCTCCCATAAAGCGCCTCAAAAATCGAGTCAAAAATACGGAATCTTGGACGGCCGTATATAGACCGTACCGCTGTTACTAGCGCTGAAAAGTAGTTCAAAATGCTTCTCTGTGAAAATTAATCAGCCCACTCAGGGGGCCTGCGGTACTCATGGACAACATTTTTCGCTCTCGTATTACCATGGAATCCTTGCTCCAACGACTCGTTTACAGGGTGAAATGAAACTTATTATTTTTCTTCTTCAAATCATCTTCTTTTTCTTTTTTTGACAGGCCCCGAAAAGCCGGAATTAGAAGACTAACAGGTAGAGAAGAAAAGCAAAGCAGCGCAAACTAGACCTAAGAAGCTAATCAGGCGCACATGCCTGAGTGGCCATGGAAGTGATGGTAGCGGTCCAAAGTGGCACACTCCTCCATGCTCTGGGAGTGCAGCTCAAAAGAAGAGTTCTCGCCCGCAGAGGAGGGGATTACAACGAAGTCCCTCAGGCGATCCAGAAGAAGAGTCGCCCGTCCCCGAGCAATTGCGTGACCCCATTTGCGTGCAAGCTTCCGTCTGAACAAGGCTTTGGCTTCTGAAAAGCCAATGTTGTAAAAAGCCGTGTGTTTGCGAGCCATTTCCCGAGCGAAAAGGTCCAAAATGAGGCTGAGATCAGAGGAAGCACCTCCGTATCGGCCAATGACTGGGGCAAGAACACGACCCCTGTGGTTTAGGGTCCAGTGTTCGACCAAAATTTTCCTGGCTTTTTCCCAGATGGCACAACTTTTGATGATTGAAGGCAGGCTATGCAAATTCTGATTGGCCCATGTCAGGCTATGATTGAAGGCTAGCTTCACAATCAGCGTCTAACCATTCTGCATAAAAGCATTCCACAAATTTTATCTCCTCTAGGGGCTTTAGCCTCGTAGGAGG
>Ga0307934_1001595_pt1 | contig 13451 bp, 5 predicted proteins | sample OrgLakmetageno90_FD_201838 | JGI IMG/M metagenome (GOLD analysis project Ga0307934, IMG submission 201838) | Saline water microbial communities from Organic Lake, Antarctica - #90 | ecosystem: Environmental > Aquatic > Non-marine Saline and Alkaline > Saline | place: Antarctica: Organic Lake... | reverse complement strand
AGGTGCTCACGAAGTTTCTATCGTTTATGAAATTGCTACCATTATCAAAAAGAGAAAAAACAAGAGGTACTTTTTAGCACCTTGTCCTAAGTTTTAATCAATAGCTTGCTAATCGAACTAACTATGCGTTGAAGATTCAACACTCTAAGCCTCCACCTCCAATTCCACAAAGTATCCACCGTACTTTCTAATGTTAATCACCACTCCACCTTCAAAAAGTAGATACTGCCCTTTTATTGCTTCTAGCTTTCCTTCCAGCGTTGGAACTTTATCTAAATTATGGCTTTTCACCTTTTGGGGAAACCGTATGGAAGGGTAATTCAGTTCCGTAACTTCGTCGTCATCGCTAACTAACTCCATCCACTCTTCGTCGAGCTTATCAATCAATAAGTCCTTTGTTTCAATGATGTCAATATCGGTTGCCACCTCATTTTTAAGCATTCGCTGCCAAGGGGTTTTATCAGAAACAAATTCTTTCAAAGCCACCTCAATCATTCCCGCTTGGAACCGATTTTCAGTGACAGCAATTTTAACTGCTCTTGAGGCTCCTTGATCAATCCAGCGATAAGGCACTTGAGTTTCTCTCGTAATGCCAACCTTAATGGCAGAAGAAATAGCTAGGTATACCACATGTGGCTGATTGTGATTGCGTTCCTCCCACTCCACATCTCGCCCTTTTCCTAGGTGAGCTTCACACAATTCGGGTCGAAGGATGCAGGGTGCTGCCTGCGGTGCATTCATAAAACAAGGATAACAAAACCCCTGTCCGAATGATTTTTTGGTTACCCTTCCGCAATTCACGCAATTTATAATGCCTGTAAAATGTAATTTAAGATGACTCCCAACCAAAGAAGTCATGTCAATTTTTTCCTCTCCTAAATGCAAGGTATATTGAATTGGACTTACCAACTCAGTTTGCATTTTTCGTAGATTCCCTTCCAGCACTCTTGTTTCCATTTTGCGAAGGTAATTTTTATTTTAAATTGATGGAAGTGTACATTTCTATTTTCATAATTTAGACCCACCATGAAAAAGCTCTCCACACCGACGGTTTTAGGCATTTTTGCTATCCTAGGTTTCTTCCTCTATGGAAATACGCTTACGCATGATTTTGCCTTAGATGACGCCATAGTAATTACCGAAAATGACTTTACGAAAAAAGGCTTTTCAGGCATTTGGGACCAACTCACCAACGACCAATTTGTTGGCTTTTATGGAGAGAAAAAGGAACTAGTCGCCGGAGGAAGGTACCGTCCATTATCGATGGTGATCTATAACATCCAATACGCATTAGTCGGGGCAAATCCATTTTTAGGCCACCTCATCAACGTGCTTTTCTATATTCTTAACGGAGTTTTACTATTCCGCGTCTTGAATCGTATTTTGCCACCGGTTCAAGGCATTCTCAAAAGAATTTCTTTACCATTGCTTATTAGCCTTCTGTGGTTCTTCCACCCCATTCATACAGAGGTAGTAGCCAACATTAAAGGCTTAGACGAAATCTTGGCTTTCTGCCTACAATTAAGCACGCTATGGTTTGTACTCAATTACATGGAGAATCAAAAAATAAAGGATTTACTATGTATCGTTGCATTCTTTTTTCTTGGTTTACTGGCCAAAGAAAGTACCATCACGTGGCTCGCTGTAATTCCGATTATCCTCTATTTTTTCACCCAACATTCGTTCAAAAAAGCCTTACCTGCATACGGAGCGGTGGCAGTGGCAGCGGTTATTTGGGCTGGAGTCCGTTACCAGGTTGTTGGTGGAGGAATTTCAGCGGTTGCAGACAATATAATGAATGACCCATTTTTAGAGGCATCAACTTCTGAAAAGTACGCTACCATTATGCTGACTTTGGGTAAATATCTGCAGTTGTTAGTTTTCCCTCATCCCTTGACGTATGACTATTACCCAAAGCACATTCCCATTGTCGGCTGGGGAAACAAAATGGTCTTACTTTCCGTGTTGGCCTATTTATTTCTAGCCATTGTTGCCATTTGGGGCTTCTTCAAAAAGAACATCGTAAGTTTTGCCATTTTGCTTTACATCATCACGTTAAGCATTGCTTCCAACATCGTGTTTGTAATTGGTGCGTTCATGAATGAGCGCTTTGTGTATGTTTCTTCTTTGAGCATCAGCTTAATTGTGGGCTTCGGCATTTTTAAATTACTCGAGCACAAAAAAGTATCTAAAAATGCCATTTGGACGCTACTTGTTATAATTTTTGGGTTGTATTCTGTGAAAACTATTAGCAGAAATCAAGTCTGGAAAGACAATTTGACCTTGGCCACAAATGATGCTAACATTTCTGTGAATGGAGCAAAAAGCAATGTAATGGCCGGTGGTATTTTAACTGAAAATGCCATGAAGCTTAACAACACTTTGGAAAAGCAGAAAATGCTTCAAGAAGGAATGGTTTACTTGCAGAGAGCTATTAATGCTTACCCAGAATACATCGACGCACTGATTTTAATGGGTAATGCGCAGTGGGAGTTAACGAAAGAGATCAATCAAACTCTACCTTATTACTATCAAATTCTAGCAATCAACCCTTACCATCAAAATACGCTACAGAACTTTTACATCATCGTCGAACAGAGTAAAAATGCAGATGCCAAAATTAGTGCATACAAAACACTACTTCGGTACAATCCAAATGAGGTAAAGGCCTATTTAAACTTGGGAAGAGCCTATGGGAGAGAGAAGAACGATTTGAAAAATGCACAATTGTATTTAGAAACTGCATTAAAAATTGCACCCAATAATTATGAAGTTTTGAGCAACTTGGGGACATTGTATGGCCTTTCTAAAAACTTTACCGCAGCTATTGAGGTTCTGGAAAAGGCAGCTGAATTAAAACCGAATATTGCAAAAACACAAATCGACCTTGGCTTGAGCTATTACTATGTAGGACAATTGGAATTGGCAAAGTCTTCCTTTGACAAAGCCGTCCAATTAGACAATACTATTAACCGGTCACAATTCCCAATTTAATGAAACCCGAAATCACTTTTCCGGAAATACACCCAACTCTGGAAACAGAACGTTTAGAATTAGAGCCTCCCTTGCTTTCCGACGCTGCAGATTTCTTCGAAATTCGCTCCAATGCTGAATTCATGAAATACATTGGTCAGTATACATTAAAAAATAGATCAGAAGCGGAAGCATACATCCAAAGAATAATAGATGGCTTTGAAGCCCAAACGGGCATTTCTTGGAAAATTTGTGAAAAAGGAGAAAATAAGCTCATCGGGTACATTGGATTTTGGTCCATTGATTACACCAATTTTCGAACAGAAATTGGCTACGGCTTACACCTGAATTACCACAGAAAAGGGTATGGCACAGAAGCACTAAATGCCATGACAAATTTTATTTTTAACGAACTTGGCCTGCACAGTATAGAAGCAAATGCAGACGTAAAAAACACAGCAACAATAAAATTGTTAGAGAAACGTGGTTTTAAAAAAGAGGCTCACTTCAAAGAAAACTTCTACTTTGATGGCACATTTTTAGATAGTGCTATTTACTGTTTAGTGAAGCAGTAAGAATACATGTTCGATTAACGAAACGTTAATTGTCCTTAACTGCTTCAATTTATTAACCATCTACCTTAATTCTGCGCTTATAAGCCTTAATTTTAGCGACCTTAAAAATATTTTATGAAAAAAATACTGTCCCTTGCTCTAATTTCTATTGCCATAAATTCAATTTCGGCACAACGAACCATAGAAAGTTCTTCTGACATTTTTCAAGAAATTAAAAAACTGAATGTTGTCACCAACGTATTGTATTTAGCTGCCCATCCAGATGACGAGAATACACGGCTGATTGCTTGGTTAGAAAATGAAAAGTTGGCACGAACCGCGTACCTTTCGCTAACAAGAGGAGATGGAGGACAAAACTTGGTTGGAACTGAAAAGGGCGATGCCATGGGCGTACTTCGCACACAAGAACTATTGGAAGCTAGAAAAGAGGACGGAGCGGAGCAATTTTTCTCAAGAGTAGACGATTTTGGTTATTCCAAAACGGCTGAAGAAACCTTTGAAAAGTGGAATAAAAAAGAAGTACTTTCAGACGTGGTGTTCGTTATTAGAAAATTTCGACCCGATGTAATTGTTACAAGATTTCCTCCCGATTCAAGAGCAGGACATGGTCACCATACAGCATCGGCAATTTTAGCAGAAGAAGCTTTTAAATTAGCCGGAGACAAAACAGCCTATCCAGAGCAACTTAAAACCGTTAGTGTTTGGCAACCTACCCGAATTTTGTGGAACACTTCTGTTTGGTGGGATAAACAAATTCCAGAAAAGGCAGCCCAAAGCCCTGCGGAATACATCAAAATTAACATTGGAGATTACAATGAATTGTTAGGGCTTTCTTATTCTGAAATTGCGGCAGATAGTCGCTCGCAGCACAAAAGCCAAGGATTTGGAAGCGCAAGAAGTAGAGGAAACCAACTAGAGTTTTTGAAGCATACTGCCGGAGCGCCTGCGCAAGACGATGATTTATTTCACGAAATACAAACAAGCTGGGATCGAGTAAAAGGAAGCGAAAAAGTAACGGATTTAATTGACCAGCTGATTTCCAATTTTAACTTTTCAGCACCGGCAAACTCAGTAAAGAAGTTAGTCGAACTACACAACGAGTTGAAGTTGATGCCAGAAAATTCGTTCAAAGCTCAAAAAATAAAAGACGTTAAAGCAATTATTAAAGCGGCGGCAGGAATAAAAGTCGAAGCTCTTGCAGACCAATTCAATTATAATGGAACGGATACCGTGAGCGGACAGTTTATCATCGTTCAACGCTCTACTATTCCAATGAACTTAAAAGGAGTGAGCCCAACGTTAGATACTACTTTTTACAGCATTCCTTTAGAGTCGAACGATCAAAAAGAGTTTGGTTTTACGTTTCATCAACTTCCAAATTACTCCCACCCTTACTGGTTGCCATATGAAACGTACAAAGAAAGATTGTCTTCGCATGCTGATCTAAGAGGTCAGCCTGAAGCGGGGCCAATCAAAACCTTTAAATACACACTCAACATATACAACGAAGACATTGAATTTGAAGAAGGAATTGACTACAAATGGACAGATCGCGTGAAAGGGGAGCTACATAGAAAGGTAACTGTTAGCCCGATTATCACTCTAACTCCAGCGGATAAAGTTTACATCTTCTCTTCTAACCAAGCTCAAAAAATTAGCTTTCTAGCAGAAGGAAATCTGGAAGGAGCAATTGGAACAGTAACCTTACAAACACCTAAAGGGTGGACTGTTGAGCCTAGTAGAATTGAACTTAAATTCAATTTTATTGGAGAGCAAAAGGCATTAAACTTTACCCTAACACCGCCGGCAAATCCATCGACAGGAGATATTGAGTTCAGAGTAAATGAACAAGCTGCTAATGCAGTTCAGCGAATTGAATACGACCATGTTCTACCACAAATTATGTTTCCACTGGCTACGGCAAAAGTGGTTAAAATGGACCTCAATAAAACGGCAAAAAGCATTGGTTACGTGAAAGGTAGCGGCGATGAAGTTGCTCAGAACCTTGGTGCAGTTGGGTTTAATGTCGTTTCCTTTGAAGCGAAAGACTTGGCTGTTATGGATTTATCCATGTTTGAAACCATTATTGTTGGAATCAGGGCATACAATACCGAACCAAGCATGAAAAATGGTAATGTAGTTTTGAACGAATTCGTTAAAAAAGGTGGTAATGTAATTGTTCAGTACAACACGAATAGAGGTTTGGTTACCGAAGATATTGGCCCGTATCCTTTTCAAATTTCTAGAAATAGAGTAACAAAAGAAGAAGCAAAACCGACCTTTTTAAATAAAAAACATGCCCTTTTAAATATCCCAAATAAGTTAACGGAAGAAGATTTTGAAAATTGGGTACAAGAAAGAGGCTTGTACTTTGCGGGTGAATGGGATGCAAAATACACTCCAGTTATTGCATGGAACGATCCGGGAGAAGACCCACAAAAAGGAAGTATTCTTGTTGCGGACTATGGAGAAGGACATTTCATATTTACAGGAATTTCTTTCTTTCGTCAGTTACCTGCAGGTGTTCCTGGAGCCTATCGTTTATTAACCAACATGATTTCTTATGGAAAATAAACTAGAAGAAAAGCCTCCCTTTTTCAAGGAATGGAAAGGATTGTATTCTTTCATTCTCATTTTTGAGTTGGTCTTGATTTTAATTTTTATTTGGATTTCAAACACCTACGCAGCATGAATGGATTAAGCTGGATTGATTGGACCGTAATGCTCGGCACGCTGTTTACCATTGTCGCTTACGGCGTTTGGAAAACTAGAGGAGCAAAGAATATTGAAGGTTATCTTTTAGGAGGCAAAGAGTCAAACTGGTGGACCATTGGTTTGTCTGTAATGGCAACGCAAGCTTCAGCAATTACCTTTTTGTCTACTCCGGGTCAAGCTTACATGGAAGGGATGGGCTTTGTGCAGTTCTACTTCGGCTTGCCATTGGCAATGATTGTAATTTCCACCGTCTTTATTCCGCTCTATTACAAGCTAAAAGTCTACACGGCGTATGAATTTTTGGAATCTCGGTTTGACAATAAAACTAGAATGCTAACCGCCTCTTTATTCTTATTGCAAAGAGGATTAGCTGCAGGAATTACCATTTATGCTCCTGCCATCATTCTTTCTCAAATTCTTTCCATTGAACTGAACTATACTATCTTCTTCATTGGTGGTTTGGTTATTATTTACACGGTTTCAGGTGGCACAAAAGCAGTGAGCCAAACCCACAAGCAGCAAATGGCCGTTATCTTTTTAGGGATGTTCATTGCCGCAGGTTTCTTAATTTCTTATTTAACCGATACCATGTCCTTTTCGGAAGGAATACAAGTTGCCGGCATCATGGACAAAATGGAAGTAATTGATTGGAATTTTGATCCAGGCAGTCGATACAACATTTGGTCGGGGATTTTAGGCGGATTCTTTTTGCAGTTGAGTTATTTTGGAACCGATCAGTCCCAAGTGCAACGCTACCTTTCGGGCAGCTCTGTGAAGGAGAGCCGATTAGGATTGATGTTCAACGGTTTGTTAAAAATTCCAATGCAGTTTTTCATTCTTTTTGTAGGTATTTTATTGTTTCTGTTCTATCAATTTGTAATGCCCCCACTCCACTTTAATGCAGAGAATGTGGAGAACGTGAAGCAATCAGAGTATGCTATGCAATACGAAGCATTGGAAGAAAAGCAGCAAACTGTATTTGATGCGAAAAAGGATTTAATTCTGCAATTCAATGAGAATCCAGAAAACGAGGAATTAAAAACTGCAATTCAAGGTTACCACAAAGAGGAACAGACCTTAATGAAGGAAAGTAAGGATTTGATTTTGAAGGCAAACCCCGATGCTACCACGGAAGATGACGATTACATTTTCATCACTTTTGTTACCAACTTTCTTCCTATTGGGTTAATTGGTTTATTGTTAGCAGTTATCTTTTCAGCTGCCATGTCTTCCACATCAGCAGAATTAAATGCCTTGGCAAGCACCACCACAGTTGACATTTACAAACGAAATATCAAACAAGATGGAGATGAAAATCACTACTTAATCCGCTCCAAGCTTTTTACATTTATGTTTGGGGTATTGGCAATTATTTTTGCTGTAATGGCGGACTTGTTCGACAACTTGATTGAAGCAGTTAACATATTGGGCTCATTATTTTACGGAACGATATTAGGAGTATTCTTAGTTGCTTTCTTCTTCAAAAAAGTGAAAGGAAATGCAGTATTTATCGCAGCCTTAATATCACAAGCGATTATTATCGCATTGTACACCTTGAACCGATATGAAGTAATTGACCTTGCTTATTTGTGGTACAATTTAATCGCACCGGGATTGGTGATTGGCTTTGCTTTGGTTTTACAAACCACCCAAAAAGCCATAGACTAGCGACTTGTAATTCACTATATTTGATGAATTAACGGAAATATAGTGCATTCAGGGATAGAAGGAGTGTGTTTATTTGGATGTTAGCTGAAACCGCATGGGTGCAGTGCTAACTTGAAACTTTTGAGCTTTGAATGAACATTTTTTATAACAGATGACACCACATTACAACTGCTAACGCAGAAAAAAAATGAAAAAAATGCCAACGCATAAAAAAGTTTTTGGTAAAAAAATACAAAATCTATATATTTAAATCAAAATAAAATTTAGGAAAATGAAAAAAATTATTTTACTCATAGCTCTTCACTTCTGCTTTGTTTGTCAATTGCAAGCCCAAGTTAATTTGGGAAGCGCACTTTTGGCACATTTGCCATTGAATGGAAGTGGAATCGATATCAGCGGAAATAGTAATAATGCAATTGTTTCGACTACAGGCGCTTATCCAACATATAATGTAACCAATTTGCAAAATGAAGCCATGCTATTTAATGGCGCAATCGAAAATGGCACGTTGGATTTTGGAAGTCCATTACTTAGTAATCGTGCAGAATTTAGTATGAGTTTTTGGTTCAACCCTTCATCTTTAACTAATGGGATGAGTTTAGTTGGGCAAGACAACATACTTGAAACTGGCTTTTATACAGCTCCTGCAAGAATCATTGTTTTTCACCCTACTAGTAGAAGTGTTGCTGTTAACTTAACGGTAGGCATTGATAATTGGCAACACTTTGCTGTAACATGCAGCGCCACGCAAATGAGATTTTATTTGAATGGGGTTCTTGTAAATACCTTAAACGGTAATTACTCGTTGGGCAATAACACTACCAGTACAAAAATTGGAGGCAATGTGGTAAATCAAAGTAATAACACTTGGTTTAGAGGTAGAATAGATGAAGTGAGATTTTATAGTAGAGTTATTACGCAAGATGAGGTAAATGTTTTAAGCAGTAGTTTAAGTTTATCCTATAATGTTGGAACTTTATCTCAAACAACAGTTTGCGCTGGGGCTTCTTTACAAGTTCCTTTTTCGGTTTTAGGCACTTTACAAAATGGAAATGTATTTACAGCTCAATTAAGTGATGAAAATGGAAGTTTTGCTAATCCAATTGCCATTGGTAGTGTTTCATCAACTACTAGTGCAAATATTAATGCAACAATTCCTTCAAATATTCCAACGGGAAGCAACTATAAAGTGAGGATTATAAGTTCATTGCCACAAGCAGCTGGAACAGTTTCTAGCGGAACGCTTGTTATAAATAATGTTTCTGAATCTTTTTCTACCCTCAACAGAGATAGGCTGCTATGGTATAAATTTGATGGAAATGCCGCAGATTCGTCAGGTAATAGTTTAAATGCAACGCTTATTGGTGGAACTAGTTTTGTTACAGATAGATTGGGTAATCTAACGGGTGCTTTACAGTTGAATGGAACTAATGGACATGCTCAGGTTCCAGGTGGTGTTTATTTTGATGGAGGTCCCTATACTGTTAGTGCTTGGGTAAATCCAACAACTTTTAATTCTTGGAGCAGGGTATATGATTTTGGGAGAGGGCAAGCAACAGATAACGTACTCGCAGCAATAACAAATGCTACCAATGGAAATGTGGCTGCTCAGAATTACAATAATACTTCAGCTTTACCCACATTAGTTGGTTCATCCGGTATGCGTTTAAACCAATGGAATCATTTCACAGCCACTTGGGACGGCACCAATATTTCAATATATGTAAATGGCAATTTGATTGTTACTGGGAATGGTTCTGTTCCTCGCTTAATATTTAGAAATTTATGCTATATAGGAAGAAGTAACTGGTCCACAGACGCGCACGCAAGCGCAGCTTTTGACGATTTCATGGTTTACAATCGTTTACTAACGAATGATGAAATTAAAACATTAGCAAATGATGGCATTATTCATTATAATATTACACCGTGTATTGGAAGTTCATTGCAATTAAGTGCACCTGAAATTCCTGGAGCAACATATCAATGGAGTGGACCTAACAATTTTTCTTCAACTACAAGAATTAATAATATTAGTAATGTTTTATCTTTAAATGCTGGAAATTATTCTCTCACAATTACATTAGGGGCTTGCACTTATTCTCATACACGAAATATTTCGATTGTAAATCCTGTTTCTCAGCCCACTTTAAGTTTTACTGGTTTACCCGATACAACTTACATCGGCACACCTAATATAAGTCTTACAGGAACACCTACTGGCGGTTTTTTCTCAGGAAATGGAATAGAGAACGTAAATCAGTTCAATCCAAATGTAGCTGGACTTGGAACGCATGTTGTTTATTACAATCTACAGGGAACGGGTTCTTGTTTAACATCTTTTCAAAGAAACGTAATCGTTTTGCCTGGTTATAACATGCAAAATGGAACTATTAATTCTTGTGGAGGAGCATTTTACGATAGTGGGTTTAGTAACTCCAACTATTCAGCCAATGAAGATTTTACACAAACATTTTGCAGCGATAATGGAGAACGATTGCGCTTCAGTTTTTCTGCATTAAGTCTTGGCACAGGCGATACACTTTGGGCGTATGATGGAAATTCCATCAACGGAAAATTGTTAGGAATTTACATACCCAATTCGCGTCCTGATATAATTTGGTCAGATACTACTTGCATTACTTTTAGGTTCAAGAGTAATGCAAGCGCCCAAACTACTGGATGGACGGCCATTTTTGAGTGCTTGCAAAATCCGGAAGTAACAAAGACTATAAGTTTAAGTGCTGGAGTAAATGTGGTATGCAATGGTAAAATATATGACCCTGCAGGCACAGGGAATTATGGCTTAGGTTACAATGTCCAAACTTTAAAATCGCGCAGCGGTGAACGCTTGCGCTTAGATGTATTTGATTTCAATATCAACTTTAATAACGGAGGCCATTGGCTAAGGGTATATGATGGGCCTTCTACAGCTTATCCATCACTGGGGCAGTATAATTCTTGCTGTGGACCGCCTTCAGTTTTTACTTCTTCGGGCGAATATTTAACTGTAGAATTTGATGCCAGCAACACTAATTCTGGTGTAGGTTCGCGTGCAGGATTTGGAATGGACATTACCTGTTTTGGAGCACCATTAACGGACTATATAATCAGCGATATAGCCACAGTAAATAGTTGCGGAGGTGTCTTTTATGATAGCGGTGGACCGAACGTAAACTACACTATCAACGAAAATTTTACAAAAACTTTTTGTAGTGATAATGGTCAATTGCTTCGTTTCGATTTCAATAATTTTACTACTGCATTTGGTGCAGGCGATACACTTTGGGCTTATGATGGCGCCAATGCCAATACGCCTTTGTTGGGCATGTATATTGCTGGAAGCGATATTGATGTAGTAAAGAGTAGCGGAACTTGTTTAACCTTTCGTTTTGCAAGTAACAACACAGGTGTTGCAAGAGGTTGGCAAGGATTTGTGAAATGTGTAAACACACAAACTGCCCAAGACACTATCTATAATACCAGTGGTGTTCGTACTACTTGCAATGCAATATTAGAGGACAACTCAAAAGAGTTTGCTTATGGCATTGGTTACAATGTGCAAACCTATAAATCAAGCGGAGGACAACGATTGAAATTTGAATACAGTTTGTTTCAAATCAATGGAAACAATGGCGGGCATTGGTTGCGTATTTATGACGGACCCAATACTTCTTTTCCACTGATAGGGGCATATAACAACTTTAATTTTATTCCAGCAAGTGTAGAAAGCACGGGCGAGTTTCTCACCTTTGAATTTGATAGAAATAATACCAATGCGGGTGTTGGCACGCAGCAGGGTTATCGCGGATTGCTTACTTGCACCACGCCTGTATTGCCTATTTACAATATGGCGAATGGTACCATTACCACCTGCGGAGGTGTATTCTATGACAACAACGGACCTGCGGTAAATTATAGCGATAACCAAAATTTGACCCAAACGTTTTGTGGTGCTAATAATCAATTATTAAGTATGGTATTTAATGTAAATGAAACTGCATTTGCATCAGGTGATACGCTTTGGGCTTTTGATGGACCGAATACTACTTCACCTCCATTGGGAATTTATTTTGCTGGTTCAAGAATAGAGCCTTTAACTTCGAGTGGCACTTGTTTAACTTTCAGATACAATTCTAATGCTACTGCAAATGCAAGAGGTTGGCAAGGTGTCATTTCATGCATCACAAGTCCGCCTACTGCTAATACTTATACCATGAGTAGTGGTACGCGCTATGTTTGTAATGGCGTGTTTTTAGATCCAGGCGGAAGCGGGAATTACCCAGTTGGTGGAGGTAACACATGGGACCAAACATTTACTTCATACAGTGGCGAAAGACTAAGAGCAACAGTAAATTTTATAGACATTAACGGCAACAATGGCGGGCATTGGTTGCGCGTTTACGATGGCCCAACCACAGCATCTCCTTTAATTGGTTCTTACAATAATTTTAATGGATGGCCTCCTGCTTTTGAAAGTACAGGAAGCACTTTAACTTTTCGCTTTGAAAGCACTAATACCAATGCTGGTTCTCGTCCTGGTTTTCAATTGACCTTTACTTGCTTTACTGGAAGTCCAATTGATGTAGCTTGGTTGGCCTCTCCCGTGTGCAGAGGAACTACTATTGATGTGCCATATACAGTTAATACAAGTGTTAATGCAAATAATACTTATACCGTTCAGTTAAGTAATGCGGCTGGAAGTTTTGCAAGTCCAACAAACATTGGAACCTTGGCTGCAACTGCTTTAACAGGAACAATAACTGCTACAATTCCTGTAGGAACAGCACCTGGTAATGGTTATCGTATCAGGGTAAATTCATCGCAACCAGTGCAATTGGGTTCATCAAATCCTAATCCCATTACTATTATTGGCACCCCAACACAGCCAAGTACAATTAATGTGAATGGTTCAACCACCTTTTGTGGCGGTTCAGGTTCAGCTACACTTAGCATAACCAATCAAGCAAATATGACTTATCAGTGGATAAGAAATGATACTACTTTAGCAGGCACCGATTCAAATTCACATATCGCAACGCAAGCTGGCGTTTATAAAGTTGCTATCTATAATAATTGCGATTCTCTTGTATCAACTTCAGCAATAACCATTATTTCAATTGATGCACCAATTGCTCCTTCCATTAATGCTAATGGACCTACAACATTTTGTAATGGTGGTAATGTGCAATTGTCAATTCCAACTCAAACTGGTGTCAATTATCAATGGAAATTAAATGGAAATAATGTTGGTACAAACAATAATACTTATGTTGCTACGCAATCAGGAGCTTACAATATATCGATAACAAATAGTTGCGGTTCTCAAAATTCCTCAAATACTATTCAAGTAACAATCAGCGGGGTTGCACCAACGCAACCAACGAGCATTACAGGAAGTGCAACTGTTTGTCAAACTTCTTCTCAAACTTATTCTATCAGTGCGGTGAGTGGTGCAACAAGTTATACTTGGACTTTGCCAAGCGGTTGGTCAGGAACTTCAACTACAACTTCTATCAG
>Ga0307934_1001591_pt1 | contig 13457 bp, 25 predicted proteins | sample OrgLakmetageno90_FD_201838 | JGI IMG/M metagenome (GOLD analysis project Ga0307934, IMG submission 201838) | Saline water microbial communities from Organic Lake, Antarctica - #90 | ecosystem: Environmental > Aquatic > Non-marine Saline and Alkaline > Saline | place: Antarctica: Organic Lake... | reverse complement strand
AATTTATTGAATCTGGATTTAGGTTACTTGAATCTAGGTTTATACTTCATGCTCAAGTTAGAATTAAAGGTGGAGTGTTTCACTCATACGAGGTTTTTTTATTTGATAATATAAGTTTACCATCTTTATAAATTGGATTGCTTATAGGCCCAACTGATGACTTAAAATTACTTAAATTAAATAGTGAGTCACCCGATCTAATTTCTTCTTCATTTTTTGCCATATGTTTTATGTTTATATATATAAATTAATTACTACATAGATAAATTTTTAAAGTTTTTTAAATAATAAATAACATCTGATTCACTAGATGAAGTTATTTTTTTAACTTGAAGTAAATCTATTAAATAATCATACTTATTATTCCTACTATTAGAAATAATCAAGCATCATTGTAGGTTCATCATTAAATCATTTACTCTATGTATAAGAGTAGGATAACAATCCATTATTCATGACTCACGAGTTTTATCAGAGTTCTCTATGTTATTATTATCATTAAGTCACTTCTCTATAGACTCAAATAAATAATCAAAAAACACTCAGTCATTTTTATATAACTGAGTGAAATAATGAGTATATTCCCTTAAATAGATATTAGTCTTTGTATCATGAATATACTTTCCTTTATTTATGTTGGATCATAGAAGAGACTCTGATAATAAAATATTGTCGAATCAGACAAGTATAATTTTTTTTATCATAATCTTTTTTTATGGTTACATATTATTTTGTAATTTGAATAACATACATTTCTGTATCATTCACAACTTCTTCAATAAAGTATTGAATATTATCTTTTGTAAATATCATTCTTTCTCAACTTGAATCATATTTTCAAAATCATTTAGTACTTGATACCTCAATAAGTTCTGCTTCACTTGTGTGAGTATCTTCATCTAAATCAGAATCTGATACATCAGAATTATCTGGAGTAGCTAGATCTTCTTGATTTGATTGTTCTTCAGATGGTAGCTCTTCATCTTCAGTAGGTTCATGTTCTATCTTTGTATAGATAAACATTCCTATTGTTTCTTCGTCAGTACTCTCTACTTGTTGATAATTATTCGCTTCTTCATTCCATACATCTTCAATATATATTCCATTTGCTGTAGTAACTCTATGACCAATAACAGTTCCGTCTTGAGCAGTAATTTCAAAAGTTTTATTTGAATCACCATTTACTTCTTCAGATATCATTACCTCACCTCATTGCGCATTAACTTCCAAAGGAAGTTCATTTGTATTGTCTTGCATATTTTTAAAATTATTTATTAAGATTTTCATCAAGTTCTTTAATGGCTGTAGTTATGTTTAACATAAACTCACCATTCTCTTCTAAATCATTTCATTTATAAGTTTCTTCTGCAGCAATGATTAGAAACTTTTTATAAATATTAAAGTGAGCTTCTTTTATTCTCATAAGAAGAGATAGAATCTTATCAGATGATTTAATACTTTTAAATATTAAATCAAGATCTGCTTTTTTTAATGAGTTGTAATGTCACTTCTCAATAACATTAATGTCTTTGCCATCCTCATCTTTATAAGAAAAAATTATATCTTTGTTGAATACATGCTTATTAAATACATATTCGAGTCATTCAAAATTTCATAACTGAAATTGTGTAAAGTATTCTAATTGTGGCTTTTTTGCTATTAGTTTACTTTCTATATATGATTGACACATAATAGCGCATTTCTTTATAGTAGCTCATAATATCAATTCATTCATGATATTATTTCATTTACTTAAAATTAGGTAGTCAAAGTCACGAGCAACAAAATCTTTAATTTCTCAAGTAGTAACTAAATCTTTTACTCATTGTGATTTTAATATTCAAACCAATTTGATATATAAAGCTAATATATCTCTGAACTCTTCTTTAGGCATTCTCAACATTTCATTTGTTGTATTTTTTCTTTGAAGACTCACTGGATCTACATAGCTTTTTACTTCTAAATATAAACTCATGATTTATAAATTATATACTAAATTCTTTAGACGAATCATCTTCTACTATTTGCTTTCTTACCATTTTACCAAATTGCATTTTGTGAGAAAAATTCATAGGGATATGAAATTTTTCTATAACTTTAGTAACACCAAATTCAAGAATAGAATTTCCTTGCTCGTCATATGTCTCTTCGAAGTAAACATCTATATTGTGATCTTTCTTATATTGACTTAAAGCAACCTGGAAGGCTTCTCAAGTCTTTTCATCTATATATATAGGATTAAGATATCCCATATCAAATGTTTCCCCTTTAGCTTCTGCATCAGCTTTTTTTCTAGTCACATCTTCAAGAACTACTTTTCGAAATTCTTTAACATCTAATCAAGTAAGTGTTTTATAAATTTCTCCTAGCATCTCTTTTGTAGATTCGTTGTAAGCAACATTAATATCTTTTAACTTTTTCTGTAACATGAATAATTATGTTAATAAATATAAGTGAGATGTGTATGGAATCTCAAAAACAATATATCATTTTCTGTCAACTAAGCAAAGGTATTTGATTCATTAATAAATACTTTAGCTTAAAACAAATAAAAAATGACTTTTCAGTCATTCATTATTATTCGTAATCTGTTAGATATTGTTTGATTCTAGCTCTACTTATTTTCTCTCAAGTATCTTCACAATAGTTTGGAATATGAATTAAATTTTTTCTTCCGTCTATATAATCCTTAAGATTAGGCTCTTTTTGATAGAGTCATATTTTTTGCAGAGATATAAAATTAGATGATCTTTTATTTCATCAGCATTGTCTAAGCCATGAATTATTACTGAATCTTATAGAATCTCTTCTAGAGATTATTTCTTTACAGATTTCTAATTCTTTTTTATTCATTGTTTCTTTTTGGAAATAGTATTTTTATATAATATATACATCTTTGTCTGAGTCATTCTCATCTTCTACATCAATGTATAAGTGTGTGACACTTTCTACATACAGTGACTCAGTTTTTAACTGTATTCCTATCTTCATTTATAAGAGTATCACTTCAGAATAATACATGATGTATATCTATAAGATTAGAGCTAGAACAAAAAATACATTTATATCAATCTCTTTTTTTTATTTGCTCTTTTGTTTCTTCGAGAAAAAATGCAATTTTTCATAATTGTATTTTTAATAATTGTTTTTTACTTAGTGGCATATAATAATTCTTTTATTCTACAAGCTGCTTTTTCTCTTTCTTCCTGTATGTCACTATTTATTTTTGATACATCACTATATGTTCTGCTACAAGCTTCTACAAGCCTCGCATTATCGTGTCACGAACCTAGAGTGTTTCACATATCAAATCAAAATCATTTACTAGAGTGATGAACTGTTAGATGCATTTTCAAAATTATTTAAATAAGTAATAACATCTGGGCCAATAAGAACTGTATCGTCATGTTTAATAATGGGAACTCACATAGCATGTAATTCTCTATGTTCTCTTTTAGATGGATCATACATTTCGATTTCTATATCTATAGATTTATTTTCTATAATAATCTTAGCCTGGTCACAAAGAGAACAATTTTCTCCGGTATATAATTTCATATTTTATATAATTAATTTTAAAATAAATAATCAAAGTATGATTAATAATAACATATTTATACATTTTATATGTCATAATGAATATCATATTCAAACTCATACCAAATAAAATGGTAATAAGAATAAGAATATAATATACAAAGAGTACTGAATTATATTTATATATTCCATATATTAGTATCTTAGTAAATTAAGTGTTGCATTATTTAATTAGGTTAGGGTTTTGGTATATGTTTCAGATTATACTATGTCTAGTCATATTATACATAGTTTGCGTAACTCAACTTTGCACACATTGTATATGTCACAAAGGCATAAACATACACCTTTCTTCTTGCCAAGAAATAACTTTCTTACAATCACAATGGTTATTGTATATACAATCAAATACATCCCCCTCATATATCTCTACTCAGTTCTTGTCTTTAAGTCCTGTGTATTGCATTATAGTATCAAATCTGCTGTTTAAGATGTATTTATCCCCCCACTCTAAATCATCCATCAAATCATATGATGAAGCATCTCCATTGTAACTTTTTATTAAAAAATTATCCATCATCCTTGTTCAATCCCAAGCTCTAAATTTATATCTATTTGCCATTCTTATTTTATATTACGAACTAAAGTCTTCAATTCTCTTATTCCTGCATCTTTTCCTTGTGGGTATTTACTAAGTAGTTCCTCTACTGCTTTCCTTAGATTATTCTGAGCCTTTAGTATTTGGAAGTCTTTTGGTAAGGTTATTTCTCAAGGATGATTGCTTTGTATGTCTGCTACTGTAAATCATTCGCTCATTCATTGGTTGTCCCAATCTGGTGTATTAGTCATTGGTGTGTTTGTTAGAAATTATATCTCAGTTCTTGTCTCTATATCAAGGGGAGCAAGTATGTATACTACCAGGATTTATCTTGTAACATCTTTGGCATTGGTTGTGTAGTTCTGTCATAATTAGGTTCTTAGAAATTTAATAACTTTAGTGAATTGAGAGTAATTATAATTTCTTATTGTCTCTACACCAGAAGCATTACTTAAATATTGTACTTGACATTTTTCTACATATACATTAAAACTCCGTAATTCCATATCCTCAACATTATCCTCACATATAAACACATCTCCTCTCTCTAGTTCTCCTACTGTAGTGTGAGTGTAGTCTGGATTGGCAAAAGTAGTGTATACTTTTGCATAACCAATATCTCAATTGCTATATGATATTAAATTTTTTTCTCATTTTATTACTAAACTAGTTTCATATCTCCCCACAAACTCAGAGAAGTCTATTTTCTCATTATTAAGCTCATCTATTTGATTCTGTAAGATGTCTCTTGATTCTTCTAGTAGTTTTAGTTGTTGTTCTTTGTTCATAATGTTTATATAAATTATAAATTAAATTCTACCATCTAGTAGCATAGAGAATCATAATATCAAAAGAATAATAGCTATCCATTTCAATATAAGTAATCCTGTTTCAAGTGGTGCACATTTCTCGCAATCCATAGAATGCTTGCATCAATGCTTACATTTTATTATATCTCATTCCATAATATTTATTTAAAGGGTAAATGTTTGTCTGGGATTAGTGCAATTAAAAGAATATGAAATTCAATCGGAAGTATTAATTCTTTCTGTTTTTAATTCCGGAGCTTTGAACTTAAATTTAAAAGCATCACTATCAATGAAATGTAAAATATATTTTGGATTTTTTCATTTAAATTTCTTTAAGGGAGTCCATATTTTATATTCTGGATTTGGAGATATAAGAATAGCATTGCTTTCATATATAGGTCTTTCTGGAATATATAATTTATGTATTCTTTTTTTAAGAAAATATAAAGCTTCTTTTTCGTTTTTACAAAGGCTAGTAAATATATTCATTCAAAATAATGTTTTCATATGTTTATATTAAAAATATCTAGCTCTTGCTATCTCACTTCGTTTCTTTTTTTCTACTTGATATTGATCCAACATCATAGATGTAATTCTCTGCTTTTTTTCTCTGTCACGAAGCATAGATTGAATCTCCTTAAGGTTTGTTCCCACCTCTAATGAATCGTCACCATACTCAATGTAATGCGTTTTAGCACGAGTCTGGATGAATCCATTATCAGAAAGGTACTTCTGAATTAATTTCCCCTCATCAATATATCCATCGTACAATATCGGCAATGTAAGAGTTTCAAAAGGAGAAGATGTTTTATTCTTTACAACAGTAAATTGAATATTTGATCAGCATATATTTCAATTATCATCTTTTAACTGAGCAGATAATGCTTGGTTTCTATGCATCTTAATTCTCTGAGAAGCATAAAACGGAAGCGCATTCCCTCATGTAGTCACATTATTATCTTTACTCATAGTAATAGTCTTACGAGTTTGATTGAGCCAAACAACTGTCGCTCACATTTTATGCATAACAGGTGTAAGCTTTCGCATGGCCTTACTCATAACTCTTCCCATAATCATAACTTGTGTATCTCCTGCATCTGATTGAGCCTCTTGTCGAGGTAGCATAGCTGCAACAGAATCTACTACTATAAACGATACTCAACTATTTATCATAATCTCTATCTCATCTATAGCATCTTCAGCATACTCTGGCTCTGCTGTCATTAACATATCTACATCTATTCATAGATCCATCATTCTGTCACGAGTCACAGTCCTCTCTAAATCTACAAATCAACATATCTCTCATTTACTCTGCTTCTCTCGAATCGCATGAAGAGACATAGTCGTTTTTCCAGAACTCTGAATCCCAAATATCTCAATATGACGACCTATCGCATATCATCCTCATAATGCTAAATCAAACATCACAGACGATGTAGTATCATATCTCAATATATATGATTCATCATTTGCTAATTTAATTCGACCCCTCCCAAGATCCGTAGATATCTTATCCATATCCTTAACCATCTTCTCAATCTTAGTTTGCTGCTTTTTATAAGCCGGCGCAATATCCGATTTTTGAGCAGATTTATCACTATCTCATACGAGGTTCGATTCTCTTACATCTTTCTTCTCTATTGGACCTTTACTACCTATCTTAGTTTTAACAACCTCCTGTAGGTCATCTTTATTAATATTATCCTCTATCATCTTTAATCACATAATATTATTTGTTAAGTTCTAAAATAGCTCCCTCAATTATCTGATCCTTAGATATATATCAAGCATCTGTTTTAATGTACCTATTATTAATAGTCTGATGATGCTTTCATATCTCAGAGTATTTTAGGACATCAACTTCTATACTAAAACTCATATTTGCTTTCTGCATAATGTTTTAAAAGTAATGTATTAAACTTAACTTAAGTTTTATGCTACTTAAGTTATATACACTTTATTAAACTTATTGTTAGTGTCAATACTTTATATAGAAATATCTCTGTGTTTTTTATTTGGAGTATAACAATAATAATAAAACAATAAGGGTTAATACCCTAGGCTGCTGCTAGAGAAAGAAGAAGAAGAAGAAGAACAAGAAGAAGAAAGGAAGAGAGAAGAGAAGAGAAGAAAAAAAAAGAAATAAAAAATAAGTAAGGTAGGTGGGTGGTAGGTTAGTGAGGGAAGAGAGAGAGTAAAGAGACACAAGTAGTTTGGTTACCTTGTGTTTTGTTGAGAGGGGGTCACCTTATTTTATTACCTTAGTATTGGCTTAGTAGTGGGTAGGGGGAGTAGTAGTAGGAGGGGGGAGGGGGGAGGGTTAGGGGTTAATAATATATTAGGTATAATATATTATTGGGTTGTTTAGTATTGGCTAAGTGTAGCCTATACATGGGTTGGTTTAAGTTTCATTTTTTTAATTAGATTGGTGTACTCTAATTTGTTAGGTTGTATTTTTATATATACTTAAGAGTATATATATATTATTCTTTATTTAGTATAATATGTTCTTCGTCACTGCATGCAGGTTTCCTTGAGTTTTGTTGGATGTGAAATCATACTAGATTATGTTAGTATGATTTGTTGTTTGAGTCACAGACTGGATGTATTTGTATATACATTTATGTTGTCTGTTTCCTTATTTTTTTTGAGTGAGATTTATATCATTTAGGGTATTGATTTAAATCGTCACTGAGTGTTTGTTTTGTTAGTAAGTATATGATATATCCTATACATTACTTTTGTTCAATGTGATTGAACTGAGTGTGTACTGTGTGTGTGTTTAGATTTATTTATAAATCTAGTATTTGGATTACTTCCATTTTTGTTTTTTTGTGTATTGATTTGAGTGTGTTCTTTAGTTCCTGTTGGTACTATTTTCTTTTGCCTTTATCTTGAACTTTGTTCGCTTTTGTTTTTGTCTTGAATGTGATTCGCTTTTCTATCGACTTCATCGTAATATCTTTTTGATTGAGGCTAGGACTATAGAGCTTAGTCTTTAGGTGTAAAGTATTCTTGTACTCTGTTTCCGAGTAATCGCTTCGCTGCTTGTTTCGTGGACTGCGTGAGTCCGTTTGTTTTAACTACTCGATATTATCGAGGAGTTGGTTAGTTTTCCGAAACCGGTATTACGGTTTCGGGTTTTTTGTACAGGCAGATAGTAACTGCTGTTGTATTTTTAGTATTAGTTGAATTGCATTCAAGTAAAAAAAAGAACCGAATTAAGGTTCTTTTTATAATTAAGTTTTGTCTAAAGTCTTAAAACTTGTAGAAGTTTATTTAATATATAATCTATCTCCAGAGATGGAGCTCTTGATAGTATGCTTATAACATACCTCTCAATCAGATTATATAATCCTTCAAAAAAATTTTTTAAGCTTTGAAAAAGCTTTGTGTTATGTTTAAAAAAAAGAACCAAATTAAGGTTCTTTTTATGAGTAACATAGTTGATAATATCCAGAATCTTCTAGTTGTTCTAGCATATATCTTGTATCATCATCAGCCATATCATAGTATGATACGAATGATGTGATATTATATTTTTCTATTGTGTCCATCACTTCGTTCCAGTCACCACTTGTAACTGCATTAATCATTTGTTCGTTCATAATGTTTTTATAAGATAATAATATTCATTAGTATCTTTTAATCGTTGGAAACGATTGTAAAAAAAAGAACCGAATTAAGGTTCTTGTTTTATTCCATTCTTCATTTAGGTACATACATTTTAGTTCTAGTTCCATCAAGATGGTAACGATAGAAGTATCTTCAGTAGATACTAGAGTATGTAGTGAGTCACATGTTCTTCCATAGTATAGAGAGAATATGTTTGATAGTATATTTCATAGTGTTGTAATAAGATATTAAAGTGCATTAGTTAGCATGAAAAATCATGCTGGATTTTGAGAGAGTTCATAATCTATTCAATGTTCATATCATAATGGTATATTAGATTGAGCTTCTTCATATGTATTATAGTTTCAAATGTTTAATGTTTTAGACTGTATGTATATTGCATCTATCATAATGTTGTTGTTATTTATAAAGTATTCATAAGTATCTTTTAATCCTTGAAAAGGATTTTTGTTATTGTGTCTATATTTAATAGATATAATTTTTTATATAATTAAGCGAATGTTCTAACAGTATAGTAGTCACTAACTATAGAACTTGTGATCTTGTGATTGAGCATTTATATAATAAATTTTAGATATTAAATATGTACAAGCAGTCAAGTAACTACTGATTAATATAAGTATTAAGTAGATGCAAAGTAGTAAAAAAAAAGAACCTACTATAATTAGTAAGTTCAGTTTTTTATTTGCATGATATATGCATTTGTTTTTTCTTTGTCACATATCTTATTATAGATAGGTTCTATTTCATACGAGGTTCATTTGTAATCAAGTGTTTGATTAGTCTGGTATGATAGTGTTGCGCAATATGGTATCTTGTCACTAGATGGAAGTGACAGGATGAGTAGGATTAAGTTTATCATTTGTGTATTTGTATTAGTAATAATGTAAAATTATTTTTTAATATTTAAAAAATATTTTAATCTCAAAGAGAATAATCTGCAAGGGCATTAGACATTATGTCTTCTGGTAGATGTCTAGATTTAAATACTATATTATTAATGTCACAGACAGTAAGAAACCAGATTCATTTTTTTATAGAGCTTCAAGGCTCAAGATCTATAGATGAACATTCTATCATATCCATATATGATTGAGCGCAATTTTCTGGAGTATCTATTCAGCTAAATGTAAACTGTTTCCAGTCTACAGATTTAGTAAATATCTCTTGATCAAATATAGGTATATGTTTTAAAGGGATATGTATTAAGTATTCTCATTTATCATAATCAGTAAATGAATATTGTAATTGAGAAAGAAATTCTATTTCTTGTTCTGACATATCTTTGAAAGATTTCATAAGATTATATTTAAGAATAAATTACTCAGTGTTTTAGTAGACCAAAAGAGTGTGTCTCTATATGGTCTTGGTTGTGATTCTCTCTGCTCTCTGCTTCGTCTTGTGACATTGTGTCACTGACTGTATTATCGTTTAGCATAATCGATTGTATTAGGATTTAAAAGATAAGAGCCTAAGCTCTTATTTAATTTTCTTGTGTGCTCTTAATGTTTTATCATTGTCACTAAGCCAAGAATTAAGTGACCAAGCTTTTGGTTTTGTATGTTTCATAATAGGATTATAAAGAATAAATTATACAATGAAATCTTTTAGCTTTTGTAAAAAGCTCTTGTCTCAATAATGAAAATATAAGAACCTCAAATGAATGAGATTCTTATAAGAATAACTATACAGTTATAGGACCTCTTTTTAGAGTAGGACCTTTCTTAACAAAGTTATCTATTGATGATTGGAAATCTGGATTCACAACTCAGTCTGAATCAGTTTCTGTTACATAGAATCCGTTGTCTTCTCATTGAGTAGGGTTAACAGATATTTGAAAGTTATTATGTTTATTAAAATATTTAATAAAAATAGATTGTCCTGTTGTAGTATTACAAAGAACTCTTGTGTAACTTCCAACTATTGATTTGTCTACTTTCTTAGTAAGGTCAAGAACTTTTCCTGTAACTTTAGTAAGACCTTTTTCTTTGATAAATGTTTCTAGTGCATTCATGGTAATATGAATTAGATTATAAAAGATAATATGGATTATTATCAAGAATATATTTTAGCTTTTGAAAAAAGCTTGTGGTCTGTTTTAAAAAAAAAGAACCTCATTAAAATTAATGGGGTTCTTTTCATACATGCTTACATCATTGTTCAAAATAATGCAGCTTAATATTGTCTATAGGTACAGCCTATACTGGTAAGGTATAAATTTATATGAGGCTAATTTGCAATGTAATATGCATATCGCAATGCATCATCAAGTATACTGGCTACTATGTAGCTTTTCATTTCTTGTCACCACAACATTAATCTGAATCGTATTCTTGTTGATATGTATATTAGAAAGCCATTTCTAAAACTATAGACAAGTATATGTTTTAGCTTTTGGAAAAAGCTCTAAAGATATAGATAATAAATTATCTTATCTGTTATAGTGACTATGTCACATTATGTTTATGTCCGGTATTCAGTTAGTATCTTACAGCTTCTCTTTAGAGAAGTGATTAATTGTAGTCGCTAAATTAATTCTAACATCTCTGATATTTTCATATCAGGTATATTGTTTTTTTTTATATAAGCTTTAACAGCTATAAGATTATTTTGAAATGATCTTGATGCAGGAGCTTGTGGAATACAATCTGATATGTGTGAATATCTTTTACACATATTATTAAATTTTCGTTTAGAATCTCTGCATCTACATTTAGATTTTTTAATTCGTTGACTAGATGTAATTTTAATAAGACTACAAAATTGACATTTCATTTCATAAGAAGATCAATGTCTTCATATAAGAATCCTATCATTATACATATCTCAAATATTATAAGATGGTAAGCATCATTTACAAGAAACTATTTTTATTTTTTTAGGAGTATTTTTAGCATGTGAATTACATGTAAGACATTTATAAGTATATGTGCTTCATGCTCTGCTTATTAATGTTCTTCAATTTGATATATATCAAATAGGATATTTTGTAATAGGCATAATAATTATTTAAGAAATAATATCTTTAGATTCAAGTGCTATGTCATATCACTTTTTAATTTTGTTCATACCTGTACAGAATCATGCTTTCATTTTATCAATAGTTTCTTTATGATAATTAATAGCATTAGATTCATATGATATGTAACTTCATCTATTGTTCCATAAAATAGGTACTCAAGATAATCTTAATTCTTTTATAGTATTTCTAATAGTCACAACAGATAAAAGTTTAAGATTAGCAGGCATCATTTCTTTTAATTGATTTACATTCAGAGCAGCATCTTTATTAGTAGGTAAAATTTCTAGTAATGTATTAGATAGTTGTTTATGTATAGTTGCCATAAGATTATTTATTAATGATAAAAAAGAGTAAATGAATAATGACTATATCTTTTAGGATATAGTCACAATCAAATACTCTTATAATTTTAATTTATATTAGATGTCAGAATTAATAACTTGTAATAAATAGAATCATAGAATAATAAATATTATATTAGCTATTCATATGAGTCCATTGAGTTCACTTACATACTGGCCAGATAAGAATCGTAGTAGCATAACTACATTGATTCATATCATCCAGTAGATTATATTAATAAGTTTCTTTTTCATGGTGTTTTTAATTAGAAAGATAATCTATTATTTCTTCTATTGTCACATACATCTCATCTATAACATCTACATTTGAATCGTGAACTTCTATAAATGAATTCATTCTGTCATTGATATGTAGAATAGATTGTTTGATTAACACAAGTTCTTGTTCATCACTTTCAATATTATCAATTCATTGCATTTTTATTTTAGATGTTTCATATCTAATTTTAGATATTTCATTTGATTGATAAGTCACGATTCATCAAAGTATTATTATAAGTAATAATAATACTGATGAGATTATATAATGTATTTTCATAGTTAGTTTTTTATAAATTTAAAGTTAAGCTTCTTCACTTGATGATGACCATTCAGCATATTTCTTTGCTTCTTTTTCTCTGTCGAAATATTCTGTACTAAGTACATATGTTGTTCAACATATATATCATCATAGATATTCGTTCTGTATTGTGTTAATAACTACAGGTAATCTATTCTTGATATACTTAGGTTTATCTTGAGTAGATTCTTTCTCAAATAGCTTCATTCATTTATAGGTAAGTGTCACGACCTTATAAGTATTGAATCAACTTTGTAATGTAGTGAATCGTTCTTCTATAAGTCACTCTCATTTAAGAGCGTCATATATAGTTATTCATTCTCACATTGTATCTTGCTCAAGAATGATTTGATTTGGATATGGTACATATCAAAGATTAACTGTAACCATTCATATCATTCAAGATCATGATTTTGTTTTAGAAAACATGATAGCTTTACTGTCATCTTCTGAATACATGGTAGCTATTAAGTATCATGTATATTGTCATATTGTAATTTTCATAAATATTATTTAATTTTAAAATCTGATATAATATGTTTTACAGAACAAAATCAATATCATGTTTTATTATGCCAGTAAACATCATGAGTGATATTGATGTCTTTAGGATCAATAACAATTATTTTACATCATCAGTGTACGATAGATAGTATAGTTCTTGATACTCAAGATCTTCTATTATAGATAATTAATTGAGGTTTAATTTGTTCTAACTTTATCATAATTATTTGTTATGAATTAATTTTCAATTTACTGTAACAGGAATAGACACTCTTCAATTTGAAGGTGTCTTATTTTGTATTGGAACTTTCATTGTTTCATACTTAAGCAATAGATTAGTCCATTTAGTAATGAGTTTGTTTATTGCTTCAGTAGTAGCAGGAGTTTTCTTTATATTAAAAATATCTTTCATAATTATTTGTTATGA
>Ga0307934_1001589_pt1 | contig 13496 bp, 20 predicted proteins | sample OrgLakmetageno90_FD_201838 | JGI IMG/M metagenome (GOLD analysis project Ga0307934, IMG submission 201838) | Saline water microbial communities from Organic Lake, Antarctica - #90 | ecosystem: Environmental > Aquatic > Non-marine Saline and Alkaline > Saline | place: Antarctica: Organic Lake... | reverse complement strand
GCTTACTGGCGAGGGATCAACCCACTCACGAAAAAGATGGAAAAGATACCAGACGACCAGATGGTGGATGCGGTCGATAAGTCGGATACTGCGATTTGTTCGCTTTGGATTTGTCCTAGTTGTGACAACTATTTGAGGTTAGTTCCGACTAATTGGATAGGTAAAAAAGTGAAATGGTTCACCAGCATTGAATACACCATAAAAGAGTGTTCGGAAGGCTGTGGTTATGCGGAGTTAGTCTATAATCCTCATAGGATATGGCATCATCGCGGTGTTAGGAGTCGTGCATTTATTAGTAATGCCACGAGTAAGCAAAAAATCCATTTATTTTTTAGAGGGTGGCGACCTCACTATTCAGGATCATGTTGGCAAAAGAAGGGACGCAGAGTATGAACTCACTTAATTACTGTAATAATTGCAATAGGTCAGTCAATGGGAGATACGTAGTTTGTCCCGACTGCTCAAGTATGATGACAATCCGTATCAATAAAAATAAAATCACATCAAGGACGAAAACAAGGACGAAAACAAGGACGAAAAAAGAAGAATGTTGGTGTGACGAGCCAGTAGGTAGATATAAGTTTTCCGCTACACCTAACGCACATTGTCCATTTCACGGACTTTATGTTTCTTAGGCGAACGCCTTTAGCATAGGTGCGCCGTAGGCGTTAGGTACTGCGCATTGTTCGTTTTTCAACATGCTGGCGAGCTACGCATTACAATTATGAAAAAGCTAAAACATATCTACCTAATCTCAATGAAGGGTTATGAGTGGAACGATCCAATCGAGGCTTGCAAATCAAGCAAAACCGCCGAAGAAAAGGCGAAAAAACTCAACGCCAACAAAAAAAGCAACGGGCTTGAATCGATGTCTGAATATGTCGTCACGAAAATTCTTTATAACGCCTAAACATAACCCCCGACCAAGAAAATATATGAAAACACCAACACAAAACTCACCTCCAGAGAACTCCGTGGAAACCAGCCGTGGTGGTCAAGCACCACGGCTTGTTAGCTGGGTTTGGGAAGGATACCCGTCAGGAACTCAAGTGGTAACATCAAACCGAAAAGGGAAGCCCCACTTTTATGTCACAGCAACGGCTGCAATAGATGATGATAGAGGTCGGTATGCTACAGCGATTGAGTTGCAATCATGGCTAAATGGTGGAGATGAGCCTTGGTGGTTGGATTTGGTGACGTTTAAAGACTATTCAGATACACAAAAAGTAGTTCTTCCAAACGGTGTAACACTGTTACCAACTGGTCCGATGTATGACAGGGATGCTCCAATGGGAGGAGACTGGGCAGAGGTCGAAACCAGCGATGCACAAATAGAGCGCGGGTTACTTATACAGGCGATCCGCGAAAAGCGCATAGATTTATTAAGCTAACGCCCTCAAGACAGCCACCAGCGACAGACACGGCTAAACCAATAAACCAATAAACTACGAATGACTAAGATGCGCCCTAGCTGGTTGGCTGCTCTGCGTTGTTCGATTATTAAAAGACTATGACTGATAATGAACTAAAAAAATACTTATTCGAGAGATATACTAATATGCCTGAGTTTTGGCGTGAAGAATTGAAAGATGGAAGCTTCTGTCCGAAAATCGCGCTAGTGGATGCTATGACATCATCTGAGGAAGATGTGGCGAAATGGCAAGATGAAAACTTGAGGTTGGAGACAGAGATAGAATCTTGGCGTATGAAGATGATCGGCATATTAAAAGGGCTAGGTGTAGATGTGAAGAAGTCTCATGACTGGGATACTTGGACACCTGAGACGCTCCAAAATCTAGGTGAACGCCATAATCTTTAAACGAACGTCCTCAAGACAGCCACCAGCGACAGACACGGCTAAACCAATAAACCAATAAACTACGAATGACTAAGATGCGCCCTAGCTGGTTGGCTGCTCTGCGTTGTTCGATTTTTTAAGACTATGGAAACAGAAATGATAGATAAGCTATACCTAGAATTATCTCAGGTATCAAAAGCAACGACAAAAAAAGAACTGGATTTAATGAGAGAAGTGAATCGACTTGAAAAAGTTCTAGAATATGCCCACAACATAACTAATGGAGATTTAATCTTGAGTGAACGAAGGGGTTGATGGTTGAGTTATCATAAAACTTAGCTGGAACGACGCCGTAGGGGGTTGGCTACTGCGACTTGTTCTACCAGATTGATTTAGTTGGATTTATTATAAGGCGTCACATGCCTTTGAGTTGTGACTGGTCGGTGACTATTAAAATATTATGTGGCAAGTATATAAACATCTATGTGTTCACGGGGATATAGTAGATAGGGTTGTGGGAATACTACTTATCCCTCTCGCTGTGTTGCTCGGTGGTTGGCTTATCGTGAGTTCTATTATATGATCTGAGCTGAATCCAAAATCCAGCGACTAGTAATGCTAGACCTACATGCAGGAAAAACTTACTTATTATGATTTTACACCCTGCGTTGCCGCTGAGTGTAATTTTATTAGGAGCAATATAACTGGACAAAACAAACGCGTCTATCCATATGATAATCGATCCTGTGAAATTGAGTATTAATCCTAGTTTTTCTAGTTCCATGTTGATTATTAGTTAGTTGTTATTTTTGTAGAACGTCCTAGCATAGCCAACCCCTACGGGAGAGCGATGGTGAACGAAGGGGTTGATGGTTGAATTATCATAAAACTTGGCTGGAACGACGCCGTAGGGGGTTGGCTACTGCGACTTGTTCGCTGATTTGATTGAGGGGATTTAAAATTAACATACAGGTGCAACCTACCTTGGAGTGGTTGCCTGGTCGGTGACCATATTAAATTATTATGTATAGTATATTATGTATTAACCGTAGTAAACCTAGAATCCTATTCTTGCTTTGCTTTATCCTTGCGGGATCTTCTCCATTCCTGAAAGCGAATCCATCGGGACTTGGGGCGTGTAGAAGTGTAAATCTCATCGATGATTCTTTTGACCGTTTGAGCCACTTGTGGTGGGGGTATGCGGACTGCGTTTACACCAGTTGGCATATGCAGGACACCCCCGTTGTCCGAGATCTCTTTATTCATCGCCTTATTGTTCTCAACGTCCAGCCTCCACTGTTCTACGGCGAGTTTACTGGAAATGTCATAAATGATCCTCCTTTCATCGGACTGGCGGAGAATCCGACTGCTGAGGATGTTGGAGGCGGCTGTGATAAGAGCACCAACTCCGATCCCGCATGCGGCGATAAGGGCTCCTTGGGTGACAGGGTCGAGATTGGTAAAGATATTCATGATCTTGGTAGATTTGTGTGGTTAGTGTCTTGCTTTTGTGTTGGTTTTTTCTTTATTGGAATACCTCTTGGGCATGTTATAGGTATGTGGGTATCTGATGTATTGTGGGGTGATAATTTTTAAGCGAACGTCCTAGCATAGCCACCGACCAACAACAACCCCAACCAATAACAACTAAACTAACAATATGGAATACCCAACAAGAAAGCAGGCTGGAAAACTGGCACAGACGGCAGAACTACAATAACTTATGAAAACAAATATACAGACAGAACTCCGTATCACTCTAGAGCTAAATACTGCAGAGGCGATATGGTTAAAGAGCTTGGTTCAGAACGCGCAATGCGACGCAGAATCGCCCGAGAATGCGGAAATGCGCGAGAATCTTTTTGAAGCACTCCCAAGCTTCCCGGAACTACTAAACGCACTTACGAAGGATTAACATTATGGCAAACTACGAACCAAAGACAAAGGTAGATATCCAGCCTAGGAAGCGTAATCTCAAAGATGGGAGCGCAGATGTTTGTTCCCCGCTGGGACTGGCGATGTATCTACCTCACGCTAAGGCTGGGGAATATAAATCAGAAAGGGTGGTGGCGCACGCACTAGACTTGGCCGGCGTGGAGTTCACAGGCGAAAATCGGGAGGATCAGTATGAGAGAAACCTGGACTTCTACCTCCCCGACTACAACACCTACATCGAAGTGAAGAGTGGATACAGTAAAAGATCCAGGGCGCAACTAAAGAGCCAGAAAAACGTGATCCTAATACAAGGACTGCAGGCCGCCGAGACGTTTGCTAGACTAATCACCCGGTGAACTCATATCAATTAATTACAAACTAACATGAAGACAAAACAAGATTACCTGGATGAGTTCCAGAACGTAGGCAGAGCTACACTGTGGCGAGGAGCCCGTTATGGTGAATTCAAAATCACAGCGCAGGACGACTGCGGGAGGCCCATGCAGCTGTCCGTAGAAGAACTACCTAACGGTAACCGCCGCATCACATTGTGCGTGGCCAACGCCGTTGGGCAGGTGCTACTGGACGTTCGCGTAAGGGCTAAGGACGTAGTAGATACGCTGGTGCGACTGCATGAGCGGGGCATTATCGACCTGACGGACGCAGACAAAGAATGGGCAGACGCAACAGCCTACGCAGTAATTACCCGGGTGGGATTCTTACTATTCTTTATCGTAGCAGCGGTCGTCGTCGGACTAATACTTAAAGCATGCTTGGGATAGCCAAGCGACAACAAACAAATAATTATATGAAAATTAAAATTGAACTACCGGACCTTCCGGTGCACACAGATAAATACACAAAGTGGGGCACGCCAACGCTTGGTCCTGTTGCTTATGACAACCTCTACCTAGCTAACAACGCTTACTGGGCCACCGGATCAGTTACACAGGCAGGGTATTGGCACATCGTCTCTAAGCCAGAGAAGATGACGCACAAAGAAATTATAGAAGAGCAAGGTTATAAGGTAGGAGACAGAGTCCGAATAACGCACGTTGCGAAGCCTGGTGATAGAAGATGGGGAGCCTCCTGGATACCGGCCATGACGCGCGCAGTTGGCACCGTGCAGACTATTCTGGAAGTAGACGCGTGTAGTGGATACGGGATCAAGATCGATGGCAGCAACCGCTTGTGGTGTTACCCAGCATTCGTGTGCGAGAAGGTGGAGACCACCACAACAGTAGACGTAACATTCAAGGGGATCATCACCGACAAAGGTCAACCTCCGTCCGCGGAGGCTATACTACGCCAGCTGTCTTGTATACTGAGAGAGGACCCGGGTATGGCGCTGAGTAAAATGGAAGTCACAAACCTTACGACCAGGTTACTCCAAAACAAAATATGATTATGGCAAACTACGAACCAAAGACAAAGGTAGATATCCAGCCTAGGAAGCGTAATCTCAAAGATGGGAATGGTAACACCACCGCCTACTACATTGCTGATGTGATGATAGATGGGAAGCAGTATCGGAGGAAGTTCAGCGTCAACCGTTACGGTGTAACTAGAGCAAAGACGCTAGCATCCCTACGTAGGGAGATGTGGCTACTAGAACATAGAGTGATAGATGCCAAGCCAAAGGTGAAAGAGGCTATGGATAGGGTATTTAACAACTTACTAGAAAAAGCAAAATCATGAACGAAGAACGTATTCTCTCGATGAGAAAAATAGCAGTGGAGCTGAGTAAGGATTTCGAGGCGATCCATAAGGAGCACCCATCCAAGTATGCAATGAACAGAGCGTGGCACCATCTAGGCGACGCGCTCGAAACTTCTTCGATGAAGTGGAAGGACGTAAGGAAAATACCTACACCTACCCCGGGGATAGAGCACTACCTAAGAGTCCTCCGCGACAACAAGCTGACTGCTCACCAGGCAGAGCTACTACTCGCCCTAGATAGGGAGGAGGAAACTGTCATGAAAGACTTGGCGCGTATCCTAAAGTGCTCTACTGCCAACATAACGATGGTGGTAGACGTTATGGAGAGTCGTGGGTTTATTCGCCGAGAGTATTGCAAAAAGGACAGACGGATGATATTACCTATACTGACAGCAGCGGGAAGCCAACTTGTAAGGCAACTACGACGATGAATATTACTTCTAAAACTTATAGGCCGGTGCACGGCGGGAGAAGTAAGGAAAATAAGAGACATATATTTTGGATAAAATCTATGAAGCCAGAACCATTGACTCCCGAGCAGATACAGAGACGCGACGAATGGAGAGCGAGATCTCAAAATGACCCTAGCAACTGCTTACTACCTGATAAACGGAGGCGCGAATTATTAGTAGAGCGTCCTCAAGGTAGCCCCGATAAATCCAAACACTAACTAACCACTCAGAACTCTGCAGAAACAGCCGCGGTGCTTGACCAGTCTGTGTTGTTCGATTATTAAAAGATTATGGGATATATAAACAACAGAAAAAGAATAGCAGTAGAATTAGCTAAGAAAAATAAGATGGCTAGAGATATGGTAGAAACCATGAAGGAAGATAGGCGAAATAAAATAGTGTTCTGGCGAAACGCTTGGATGAAAGCTCTGGAGAAATATATGCCAGAAGATTTTGACGGAAAACCTTGGGAGCTAGAAGGACGTGCTAGGAAGTGTTTCATGCGATACACGGATTCAGCTTTTCGACGTTAATCGAACGTCCCCCGTATAACCAAGCCCTAAGGGGAGGGGGTGGCTACTACGCCTGTTCTACCAGATTGCTTTAGTTGGAATCACTTTAGGCGTAACCTGCCTTCGAGTGGTTACTGGTCGGTGACTATAAAATAATATGAAAGAATTCACACTAGCACAGATGCTCAGCATCACCACCGGTACACTACTTTGCGACATCGCGGAAGTATACGAAATATTAAACCATGTGACCGGGGATAACTTGTTCACTCACGTGCTTCCCAGGGCGGGAAAGTTTGCACGACCAATCATACTCGCGGTATACCCGGAGCTAGAAGCTGTGAGTAACAAGTTGGACGACCTACAAGATAAAATAGGTAACGCAACAACACCAGAAAGTGGTGTGAAACTATGGCTCAAGTCATTAGGGCTACCGGAGGAATATACATTAGAGTGCCACAAAGACTCATGGTTAGCTATGAATCCTGTAGCGGAGCTAGAGAGTAAGGTTGGAAAGGATAAGGTGATTGTAACATGCGCGAAATAGTCAAATACGTAGCATACGACGGTAGCGAGTTCGACGCCGCTGCAAAGTGCTTGGACTACGAAGAAAACTGCATGGTCGTGGACTCCATTATGAAGGCTCTAAAGCCCAGACCAGAATCCCGCGACTTCTCAAACGGAGGGGGGTTCATCCAGCATCCCAAGGACCTGTTCTTACGGGTGCGTCAGAATCTCCTGAAGCAAGCAGCTATCGAATGTGGTCACAAGTGGATCACACAATCCATGGCTGACGTGACTGTAGATGTTGGTTGGGCTGATAGGATTATTAGCGAGGTTGGCACCAAATCACTCGTAGTTGCGTGGCATAGAATAGCGTGTACGGACAAGAAATACAGAGAATGGGGACAGCCATACTACACGAATAACCCGGAACAAGGAACCCAACAAGAATTCGTAGAATAATATGATACAAACTATAAATAATTCAGAGGACCGCATGGTCTATCTGGATCAGAAGATTGACTCCGATAACCTAGTAGATTTATTTTGCGGCTGCGGCGGTTCAGGGGGAGGACTCCTAGACGCCGCTGACTTACTGAAACGTAAATTACAAGGAACATTTGTGAATCACTGGGATAAGGCGATAGACATTCATGATGCTAACCACAGAGATCACTGGCACGTCAAGGAAGACTTGTTCCTCCTAGACCCCGCCAGCGTGTTCCCAGCGGGAGCCGGGTGCTCGTTGCTTTGGGCCAGCCCAAGCTGCACGCACTTCTCGGTTGCGCGAGGAGCATCCCCAGTGACAGAACAAGGCAGGAGTCATGCTTTCTCAGTCACGGACTGGGTCAAACACCTACTACCCGAAGCTGTGATCTGCGAGAACGTAAAGGAGTTCCGATCGTTCGGGCCTGTGATACAAAAGCGCAGAGCTAAAGAACCACGCAAGAACGAACTGATGTGGGCGTTGGCATCCAAGCCAGTGAAGGAACTACCCCGGGGACTCAATAGGAGACGCGGAGAAAACGAGGAGCAGTGGACAGAGCGCTTAGTAGACATAGGCTACACGCCCCACATGATGCCAGACAAGAAACGTGCGGGAGAATACTTTGACAAGTGGATCCAAGAGATGGGGGTTCTGGGGTATGACTCAGAGCACCGTATACTCAAGTCCGCAGACTATGGTGACCCTACTATACGTCAACGCATCTTCGTCTACTTCGTGCGCCGTGACTCAGGTAAGAAGATTGTATGGCCAGAAGCCTACGCGGAGGAGGCCAAGCCTAACGTCCCAAAAGCAAGGCCCATGGACTGGATCACTTCGCGCCAGATAATAGATTGGGACCTGAAGGGGAGTAGTGTGTTCACCAGGAAGCGCAAGCTGGCTGACAACACGCTCCGACGTCTAGCAATAGGACTCGTGAAGTATGGCCTCAAGGACTTCTTAGTCCCGCAGCACGCTGGATACGACAAGCGCAACGTCCGGGGAGTAGATGAGCCAGCCAGCACGCTGACGGCCAACCACAGAGGGGAAGGTCTGGCGCAACCAATGATCGATCACATAAGAGGTCGCGGCGTCGTAGCAGGCGTAGATACCCCCTTGGTCACTGTGACAGCAGGAGGGAACCACCACGCCCTAGCAGAGGCCTTCATGTTCTCGCTGGATCAGACGGGAGGTAAGGACAAACCTAACCACGGGTGCTACTCTGTAGATTCCCCCCTACGGACAGTGGTCACTAAAGCCAATGCTTCATGCATCGAGTATGACCTTGACGAACTCGGCAAGGCATTCCTCCACAACTGTAATGTTTCGGGAGTGGACGCAGACAGAGCAAACACATTCCTAAGCTTCCTGGTGGAAGAACTACACCGTAAGGGTAAGATCGACGCCAAGCCCTGGGTGTATGTCTACTACAGCAACGGGTCGGAAGGGAAAGACATTGATGAACCTCTGCCGACAGTGAGAACCAAGGCAGGGCACGCACTAGTATACCCGGTGATAGAGTTAGATGGAAAGTTCCTCAAGATAGACCTGATGTATCGTATGCTAACTACGCTGGAACTACAACGAGCTATGGGATTCCCAGACGACATGGAGTGGGCGGGAGCTAACGCGAGTGATAGGGTGCGGGCAATCGGTAACTCTGTCAGCCGGGGAGTATCCAGAGCATTAGGCTTAGCCTGGTATTCTCAGGAAGCTGACGTTTGGCCTTACGTGGAGCACATTTACAAGGGAAAGTAACATTTGTTTAAAAAAAACTTGCAGTAATATTCTCTGTGTAATAAAGTTCATCCGTGGTCGAAAGTCTTTTTCTACTTTTTATCATGTATCATGTTTATTTTACCCCCACCAGTAGTCTCATACTGGTGGGGGGTTTTTTTTAATTAGACTTGTGTTAAACCTTACTTGTAGGTAGTATGCGCGTATGTTAGGACAAATCAAATACGCTGGCGACAACGACATGCTACAAGCAGGAGCTATAGGGGCAGGCAGCGGCGCTGCTCTCGGATCACTAATTTCTTTACTATCCCCCAACAGATCTATCAAGCGCACGCTTAAAGGAGCTGGCCTGGGAGCGCTAGGCGGCGCAGCCGTTGGAGCTGGTTCCCAAACCGACGCGGTTAAAAATTTACTAGCCAAACTGATGAAGGGTAAAGATCCAGACGGTATTGATCAACCTGAGGTAGTTCAAGATCCACTGGACACCGCACCCAAGAAACTCAATCCCAACAACGCAGCACTTGCAGGTCTATTCCCGTTTATAGGGGGTGGTGTGCATGGGGCTCTTGGTGAAGGCGGCAGCAAGACTCACGCAGCTGCAGGCGCCACCGGAAACACCGCAGGCAATATCCTAGGATCGATCCTATCGGCTAAACTAAGCAAAGGAAACCCATTACTAACTTCCCTGGGTGCTCTAGGTGGTGGAGCTGCTGGAAGTTATGGTGCGGCACACGCAGTCAATCGATTCGGTTAATATTTTTTACCTATGACGACCTCGAAGAGCCAGTTGAACAAAGCCCGTAAGGCTACTGACGTGAATGCGTCCGCAGCTCAGCGAGAGGTAGGCAACTACGCTAAAGGGCGCATCAAGTTTAAAGGTATCGACATCGCGATCGAGAACCCAAAGGGCAGCACCCGTAGCGGGACAGACCCCAGCGGAAAGTCCTGGAGCAACCTACAGAAGTGCGACTACGGATACTTCACAGGCACCAAGGCCATCGACGGAGACGCCATAGACGTGTTTGTGGGCCCCAACATGGACTCAGAGTTGATAGTAGCTATCGACCAATACGTGGGTGGCAAATACCCCGGGACATTTGATGAGACAAAGTTCGTGATAGGCGTCGATTCTAAAAAAGAGGGGGAAGACCTTTACCTGGGTAACTACGCTAGTGGTTGGACTCTGGGACCTTCTAGCACGTGTACTGTTTGGCAGTTACGTAAGTGGTTAGCGGCAGGCTCCCACAAAAAACCGTTTAATGGTCAGTTTATAAAAGTGGCTGGGCGGATATAAGCTTGCTAGAAATGTGCAATTAGGTTATCCTACTGGTATGTCCGAAGAGATTAGAATATCCGAGTTACCCGCAGCTGATACACTCACAGGAGCGGAAACATATGTAGTAGTACAGTCTGCGATGAGTAAACGCACTACTGGTAATGAAATCACTGCCTTAGCCGTGGCAGCTGCAGAGGCCTCTAGCGAACTCAAAATAAACCTGACAGCTATTGTCGACGACCTCACCACAGGAGGAACAGACGCCCCACTCTCAGCCCAGCAGGGCGTATTCCTCAAGGGTCTAGTAGATGGTCTGACAGCAATCCTCGACGCGGACGACGTAGACCTCGACACAGCGCAGGAGCGTATTGATTTTATTAAGAACCTATCTACCGAACTAGACGGGCTCGCAGTCGCAGACATCTTAGGGTTGCAAGCTGCTCTGGACGCAGCTAGCAGTCCCACAGCTACAGAGACAACCGAAGGTATTGTAGAACTAGCTACGCAAGCAGAGGTGGACTCAGTGACTACAGACAATGTGGTGAGAGCCAAACACCTCAAGGTAAAGACTCATGCTAATGGTGCTACACAAGTAGGCTTGATGGGTGGTAATGCTCTAGGGGCTAATGCTATTAATATACAGACATCTCGTAGTAGTGCGAGTCAGGTAGCGAGCGGTTCTAACTCTGTAAACATTGGTATAAATGGAACAAGCTCAGGCACCAACGGCATTAACACAGGCTACGGAGGCATTAACACAGGCTACGCAGGCATTAACACAGGCTACGGAGGCACTAACACAGGCTACGCAGGCACTAACTCAGGCTACGCAGGCAATAACTCAGGTAACTACGGTATTAACACAGGCTACGGAGGCAATAACTCAGGTGACTACGGCACTAACTCAGGTGACTACGGCACTAACACAGGCATCTACGGCACTAACACAGGCATCCACGGCACTAACTCAGGCACCAACGGCACTAACACAGGTGCCTACGGCACTAACTCAGGCACCAACGGCACTAACTCAGGTGCCTACGGCATTAACTCAGGTGCCTACGGCATTAACTCAGGCATCTACGGCGCTAACACAGGCATCCACGGCACTAACTCAGGCTACGGAGGCACTAACACAGGTGCCTACGGCACTAACTCAGGTGACTACGGCACTAACACAGGTGACTACGGTACTAACACAGGCTACGGAGGCAATAACTCAGGCAACCGCGCATCCACTCACGGCTACTTCACGAATAACACGGTCGACAATGTTCAAGAGCTTGCTTACTGGTCTAACGCTAACACACGGGTAAGCTCTATCAGATTACAAGGTGACGGTCAGGCAGCACTTACCATACGTGACTCAGCAACAGCTCCTACAGACGGTGGTGCTACAGCAGGTAGTGAAGCTGATGGCACTCTTGGTAGAGGAATGTATTGTATACAACGTAATGGAGCTGCACTGACACTTTACTATAACGACGCCGGAACTATTTCTAGTCAGGCTCTTAAGTCTTTGACAGCTACAGAGAAAACCAAGCTAGATGGCATCGAAGCAGGAGCTACAGCGGATCAAGACTTATCAGCACTACAGCCAGTAGTCAACAATGTCACAGAGGCGGGAGCGACTAGGACTCTAGTGGCGGGTGATGTGTATAAGAATATCCTAGCGACTGCCGTAGGTGGTCTAGTGGTCACAGTAAACAACTCAGTATTTGATGTAGATGACATCATAGAATTTACTCAGGGGGATGCGGGAGCTATTACTTTTGATGGGACAGTCACGATCAATAATCATGTGGACTACCTACCACAGACAGATGGGCAGTATGCGGTCATTGCACTCCGATTTACATCAGCCACAGAAGCAATCTTAATAGGTCAACTTGAACTAGCGTAATCTAACATGTCACAATACCCGATCATAGCCTCCATGCGAGGAGATAGCATCCACAGGAGAGTCCTCAAGGCATCCCCTTATGTAGATAGTAAAGCACCCACCTCAATCAGACCAGTGAAAGAAGGTAATGTGATGATTGTTGACGGTGTTAATGATTATTTAAGTATAAGTAATAATGAAAATTTTGGGGATAATGTGTCATGGGCATCATGGGTAAAGGTGACTGCATCAAGCACAGCATTACAAACAGTCCACTCCGTATCAAAGCCATCTAACAACAACCTTTATTACGCATTTGGAGTCCAAGAAGTAGGAGGCACGATGAGAGTATGCCTGTTGAGTAAAAGTGGCAACTTTCAATACTCTCATTCAACATCACCAATTCCAATAGGTGAGTGGGTGCATATAGCTTGCGTTAGAGCATCCACCACAAACAGGAAATTCTATATAAACGGATCACTAATCAATACCGACACTCAAGACCAACCACGCCCTTACGCATTAACAACTCAGACAATTGGAGTAACGGCAGACGCGTCACCAAAATATTATTTTGGAGGCAGACTAAATCAAGTGCTTTTTGCGTCAAGATCTCTTACCGATAACGAAATATTAAGTTTATATAATGGAAGCTCATTTCCTAATGTTGGTCATGGTCAGTGCCACTACGGAACAAACTCCCCGACAACCGTGTGGGATGTTTCTGGCAACGGACGATTAGCCACTCACCAGAATGGGTCTTCTAGTGTTGTAGATCCTTCTATGCCTCTGGTGTTGGACAAGGCTAACCTTGAGGGGTTCACCGATGACGCTGGAGTGATTAAACCTAGAGACGAATCAGATCCGACTAACGATATTGACGGTAATCCGTTGCAATACAGCGGTAGTGTTTACCCGATCAGACCGATAATGCGGGGAGCTTATATGCTCACACTTGACGGTGTTGATGATAAAATTGTCGCGGCTCATTTATCAGGGTCAGAGACGGTTGTATCATCTACTGGGACAAGTACACCGACTATTGGAGTTGGTGAAATCACTTTTGACTCTGGAACATGCGGAGATTTAATACTCTCAGACGGCACTCACTATCCACTCTCTGAGGGGGTAGGCGATACGGTGCATGATATTGTCGGCGGTAATGATGGAACAATCAACAACGCATACACCAGCACA
>Ga0307934_1001588_pt1 | contig 13502 bp, 8 predicted proteins | sample OrgLakmetageno90_FD_201838 | JGI IMG/M metagenome (GOLD analysis project Ga0307934, IMG submission 201838) | Saline water microbial communities from Organic Lake, Antarctica - #90 | ecosystem: Environmental > Aquatic > Non-marine Saline and Alkaline > Saline | place: Antarctica: Organic Lake... | reverse complement strand
CTTATCCGCAACTTTTTTGGAGATGTAGTTTGATATCTTCTTCACATTTCCATCTGCCTGTAGGTAGGACCTAGAAACATTTAAAGGAATATCTGGAGAATCAATTACACCGTGTAAAAGCGTTAAAAAGTCTGGAACAATACCTTCTACAGAATCGGTTACAAAAACCTGGTTGCTGTATAACTGAATCTTGTCTTTTTGCACTTCTAAGTTTTTCTTCAACTTAGGGAAGTATAAAATACCTGTTAGGTTAAACGGGTAATCTACATTCAAATGAATGTGGAATAAAGACTCCTCGAAATTCATTGGATACAATTCCCTGTAAAAGTTCTTGTAGTCCTCGTCACTCAGATCCGCCGGCATTTTAGTCCATGCCGGTTCAGGATTGTTGATGATGTTGTCTACTGTAATTTGTCGGTGATCTTCTTTGGTCTCTTTGCCGTCTTTATCTTTAGTTGTTTTAGGCTCGTGCTCTGGATCGTTTTCTTCTTTCGTTCCAAACTTTATCGGAACTGCCATAAACTTGCAATACTTGTCAAGCAACTCTCTTATTTTGTGCTCACTCAAGTATTCTTTTGAGTCTTCCGAAATATGTAAAACAATATCCGTTCCTCTTTCTTTTCTTGTATCGTCTTCTTCTAACGTAAAGTTTGGACTTCCGTCACATTCCCACTTCACCGCCTTGCTTCCTTCTTTGTAAGATTTGGAAAAAATCTCTACTCGATCTGCCACCATAAAGGAAGAATAAAAACCAAGTCCAAAGTGTCCAATTACGCTTGCTTTGTCTTTGTATTTTTCAACGAACTCTTCGGCACCAGAAAAAGCAATTTGATTAATATACTTATCTACCTCTTCCTCTGTCATTCCAATTCCTCGATCCGAAAAGGTAAGCGTGTTTGCCTTTTCATCTACTTTCACCTCCATGAGTGTTTCACCAATGTCGCCTTTCACTTCACCAATGTTGCTGAGTGTTTTCAATTTCTGAGTTGCATCCGTTGCGTTAGATACTAACTCTCTCAAGAATATCTCTTGGTCAGAATATAAAAACTGCTTGATAATTGGAAAGATATTCTCCGTTTGAACGTTAATCTGTCCTTTTGCCATAATATATTAAATTTTGAATGTTATTTTTTACAACAACCCTGTTTTCAATAGATGTGCCACTTGCAGAAGGTGTGACATTTTGGCGTTATCTCTTTCCATAAAATGAAGTCCAAAACAATTTTTTAGTAACCGAAGGAATACGGGCATCACTCCTAATATATTTACGAACTTGACCCTACAAAAAATAAATTATGTCAGACTTTAAAGAACAAAACAACACACTTTACCAAAAATTCAAATTCAAAAACTTTATAGAAGCCTGGGGCTTTATGAGCAAAGTGGCCATTTTAGCTGAAAAAGCAAATCACCACCCAGAGTGGAAAAACGTGTACAATACCGTTGAGATTTGGCTAACTACCCACGATGAAGGAAATAAGGTTACAGAAAAGGACAGGGAATTAGCAAAGAAAATATCCGATTTGACGAATTAATCCTACCTCAACTCCGCTCCAAGTTGAGTCTTCAGAGAAGAAATCATTTTGTCCATAATCTTATCTATGTGAGTATCGGTGAGTGTTTTCTGTTCATCTTGAAACGTAAAGCTAACAGCATAGGATTTTTTCCCAGACGTAAGGTTTTTGCCTTCGTACACATCAAATAAATTGATTTCTTTCAACAGACGTTGCTCCACTTTTTTAGCAATGGTTTTAATTTCGTCAAAACCTACCGTTTCATCTAGTAATAAGGCTAAATCTCTACGAACCGCCGGAAACTTTGTGACAGGTTTATATTGAACATCTTTACCGCTAATCAACTTTAGTACATTAGACCAATTGAACTCTGCAAAATAAACCTCGTTTTTACCCCCAAACTTCTCAATTTCAGAAGTTTTTACCTTCCCAAAGGTTACCAAGCTAAACTTGCCTTTCGTAAAGGATGTGGCGTATTCTAATCTTTCGTCTTCTACTGTTTCTAATTTGAATTTTTGCACTCCAACCCGCTGCAAAATGACCTCTATGCGTTGTTTAAGAGAATAATAACTTGTTGATTCTGATTTGGACTCCCAACTCTCCTCTTGCACATTACCGCTGAGCCAAATTCCTAAGCGTTTAGTTTCTTCAAATTTAGACTCACCCAGCGCTTGGTAGGTTGAACCAAACTCATAGAGCTTTAGATTTTTTCGCTTCCGCTTCTGATTATAAGCGATTGCTTCTAAACCTCCGTACAACATTGAACCTCGCATCGCCTCGGTTTCTCTGCTCAAAGGGTTCACCATACTTACCAATGCAGCATCTTTTGAATAGTAAGCAGGATTCGTCAATGAATTATTGAACACCTCTGCAAACCCTACGCTACTTAAAAAGTCGGCTACGGTATTTTCTACTTTGTACGGAATCACTTTTGGATTTGGAGTCATATTCGATTTCATGAAACTCGGCAAGACTACATTGTTGTAACCGTAAATACGAAGGATTTCCTCGATCACATCTACATCTCTCTGCACGTCAACTCGATAAGCAGGGACTACCAACTGCAAGGAATCTCCCTCTTCCTTCACTACTTTTATATCCAAATTTTTGAGAATATCCCTTACTACCACTTTCGGTAGAATATTTCCAATTAAGTCATTTACCTTGGAAAATGTTAGATCCACCTTAAAGTCCTCTATCGGATTAGGGTACAAATCTGTTAGCTTAGAAGCAACTTCTCCGCCTGCAATCTCTTGAATTAAAAGTGCCGCTCTTTTCAGCGCATAAACTGTAATGTTTGGATCTATTCCCCTTTCAAAACGAAATGAAGCGTCCGTATTCAATCCATGTCTTTTTGCAGTTTTTCGAACACTCACCGGATTAAAATAAGCGGACTCTAAAAAAATGGAAGTGGTAGACTCTGAAACACCTGAAGATTCTCCACCAAAAACACCTGCAATACACATCGGCTCTTCTCCATTACAGATCATCAAGTCTTCGTTTGACAATTCCCTTTCTACGCCATCTAAGGTGGTAAATTTTGTTGCATTTTTAACGCATTTCACTACTACCTTTTTAGAAGAAATTTTATCTAAATCAAAAGCATGTAGAGGTTGTGCCAATTCGTGCAACACAAAATTGGTAATGTCTACTATGTTGTTAACCGGCTTTAAACCAATTGCTTTTAAATTGTTTTGCAACCAATCCGGAGAAGGTTGAACCTTAACGTTTTTAATTTCAATGCCGCAATATCTCGGCGCTAGCTTCGCGTCTTCTACCTGTATCTCTACCGATTGAGATTCTCCTTCTTGAAACGAAGAAACATCGGGTAAAGAGAGTTTGTGCTTTCGAGTTAAATTTAAAAACGCGGCTAAATCTCTTGCTACACCATAATGAGAAGCAGCGTCTATTCGATTAGGCGTTAAACCGATTTCAAAAACAGTATCTGAGCTTAGGTTAAAAAATTCCGATGCCGGAGTTCCGATTACAGCACCCTGATCTAATACCATAATCCCTTCGTGCGATTCTCCTAAACCGATTTCGTCTTCCGCGCAAATCATTCCCGCTGAAACTTCTCCTCTTATTTTTGATTTTTTAATCTTAAAAGAATCGTCCCCATCATACAAAACTGTGCCCACAGTTGCTACAATCACCTTTTGTCCAGCTGCAACGTTTGGAGCACCGCAAACAATCTCCAATAACTCTGCTTGTCCAATATTTACGGTTGTTTTCTGCAACTTATCCGCATTGGGATGTTGCTCGCATGACATCACTTCGCCCACAACTAATCCTTTTAAGCCACCTTTTACCGACTCCACTTCTTCTATCCCTTCGACTTCTAGTCCGATATCCGTCAAAATGGTCGAAATCTCGTCGATAGTTAAATCCGTTTGAATGTAGTTCTGAAGCCAATTGTAGGAAATTTTCATGCGGTATTTTTTTACTTGGCGCGAAGTTAAAACTTTAAATGCTTTTAAGCACGAAGATGTCTAAGAAACCTAAATGTCCAATGAATAGTTACTTTATTTAAAGCTTTCTATTGGCTTAAGACAGATTGGCTATTAGGGTGATAATGTACTCAGCCATTTACAACTTCCCAAACCTTGATGGATTTATCATCTCCCGCACTTAGCAAATAGTTATGGTGCCTTGTCCATAAAATTGCATTTACGGAATGGGTATGCGCCTTGTCTTTAAAACCCTCAATTCTTTTCAAAACACTTAGGTTATTAGGATTCCAAATCTTCACCGTTTTATCTCTACTTCCTGAAGCCAATAGATCTAACTCGCGATGAGAAACCAAATCGTATATGGCCCAGTTGTGCGCAGGAATTCCGTCTTTTTTCGTGTTCACTGAAAAATCATATTCATGAAGGTGAGCATTTTTGGTACCGATGAAAAGGCTGTTTTTAAAATATAGTATTGAATTTGCACCTGATTCTAAATTGTCCACAACAAACTTTTTACTCCAATCTGTGGTATTCAATACTTGCACAAAACCATCTGCGGAGGTTACCGCCAGCTCGTTTCGATCTGAAGAGTAGGCTATTTTCCTATTTTTCCCTTTTCCTATTTGCGCTTGAAAAAGCAAAGTAAAATCTTCCGTTGACCAGACACTAATACTTCCATCTCCAGAAGAAAATACCACTTCGTTTTTTTCTTCAATCAACTGAATGTCGAATATATATCCTTTATGGATTTTTAAATACTTGAGCTCTTCATTTGCCGTTAAATCAATAACGTGCACCCCCCCTTCCATTTGACCAATCAACAGTATATTCTGTAATTTCAAGAAACACAAACTGACGATGGTTGTTGGAGATTTGGAAACTACCTTTTCCGCCTCCATCTTTTCTAAATTCCACCGAATAACGTAACGGTCAGAACCTCCCGAATAAAAGATGGATTCTTCCTCTCCTTGGCAAAGTGCATAAATTGCAGCTTTGTGTTCTAATAGTGTGGCCTTTAGTTTAATTTCCATTATGATATTTTACTCCAATTTACTTTGCCTCGGTTTTTTTCTCTTAAGTACAGAAGTAACCCTTTATTTGCTTCCCCTTCTAAATCAGGATCTTCTTGTAGTAGTTGAATTGCTGCTTTTCGAGCTTTCGCAATGATCTCGCCATCCGTTGCTAGGTTGGCTAATTTTAAATTTATAGGCGTTCCACTTTGTTGAGTTCCTCGTAAATCTCCCGGTCCTCGCAATTTTAAATCTACTTCAGCAATCTGAAAACCGTCATTTGTTCCGGTCATCGTTTTCATGCGCAACTTTCCATCGCTTGAGAGTTTGTTACCGGTCATCAACAGACAGTACGATTGTTCTGCACCACGTCCAACTCTGCCCCGTAATTGATGCAGTTGCGAAAGCCCAAAACGCTCTGCACTTTCAATCACCATAACCGATGCATTGGGAACGTTCACTCCTACTTCAATAACCGTGGTGGAAACCATAATATTTGTCTCCCCATTCACAAAACGATCCATTTCAAATTGTTTCACGTCCGCTTTCATCTTGCCATGAACAATGCTAACCTTGTATTTTGGTGCAGGAAATCGTTTAAAAATATGCTGATAACCCTCTTCTAAAGTAGCATAATCTAGTTTTTCCGATTCTTCAATCAACGGGTAGACAACATAAATCTGCCTGCCTTTTGCAATCTCCGCTTCCATGAAGCCAAACAAACGTAATCGCTTATTTTCGAACCAATGCAAGGTTTGTATTTCCTTTCTACCGGGCGGTAACTCATCAATTACAGAAACATCCAAATCTCCATACAAGGTCATCGCCAAGGTTCTTGGAATTGGTGTTGCGGTCATGATCAATACATGTGGTGGAATGGTATTTTTCTTGTACAATTTGGCCCTTTGCGCCACGCCAAAACGGTGTTGTTCGTCAATAACGGCAAGTCCTAAGTTTTTAAATTTTACTTTGTCTTCAATCAGAGCGTGGGTTCCTATCAGTAAATGCAAAGTTCCATCTTCTAATTTTTCATGAATCTCTCTCCGTTTTTTTGCTCTAACAGATCCGGTCAGTAATTGCACTTCTACATCCATGCCTTTTAAAAGCTCCTTAAGGCCTTCATAATGCTGTGTTGCCAATATTTCTGTTGGTGCCATTAAAGCCGCTTGAAATCCGTTATCGAGTCCAATTAAAATGGTCATTAACGCAACAATGGTTTTTCCACTACCAACGTCTCCTTGTAACAAGCGATTCATTTGTTTGCCTCCCTTTAAATCAATTCGAATTTCTCTTAACACTCGCTTCTGGGCACCGGTTAATTCAAACGGCAAATTGTTGTTGTAAAATCCATTAAAATTTTCTCCGATTATAGTAAATACAAAACCTCTAGATTTTTCGAGTTTTACCAATTTCAACTTCAATAACTCCAGCTGAATCAGGAACAACTCCTCAAACTTAATGCGCGCAATGGAACGTTTTAGTAATTCTACTGAAGTAGGAAAGTGAACGTTAAAAAGTGCCGTTTCTCGATCTAACAAATGATTATGTTCTATAATCGACAACGGGAGGTTCTCTTCCAGCTTGTATTTCAGTTGTGGCAAAAGTGTTTTCAGCAAGCGAGAAATGCTTTTCGAGCTTAAGTTAAATTTTGTAAGCTTCTCTGTTGACGCATAAACTGCTTGCAACTTGGACTGCACTGAATTCTTAAACTCCACCAGTGTCTCCATTTCTGGGTGAACGAGATTTACCTTTCGGTTGAATTCATTTGGTTTCGCAAAAACAACATACTTATCCCCAACTTTTAAATTCTTCGCAAAATAGGTCACTCCTTTAAACCAAACCAGCTCAATCGTTCCAGTTTCATCTCTCAACTTTGCAACGAGTCGTTTTTTAAACTTTGCTCCGACCTCTTCCAAGTGCACCAATTCCCCTACCAGCTGAACGTATGGCAAGTCCCCATTTACTTCAGAAATTTTATAAAACTTTGTCCGGTCCTCGTAACGAAAAGGAAAGTGATGTAACAATCCACGATAGGTTCTTACCCCCAATTCAGAAGCTAAAATTTCAGCTCGTTTGGGTCCTACTCCTTTCAGGTATTCAATGGATGTGGATAAAAGTTGACTCATGAAAGGTAAAGTTCGTAAAGAAAGCGATAGAACAAACTAAGCAAGTAGTCTGATAAATAGCTTTACATAAACTTAACATTGATTTTCAAGCAGTAAGATAAAAAATTTATATATTTGGTAAAACAATTAAAGTAAAACTATGAAAAAAGCAATGTATAGGCTACTGTTATTAATAGCTATTACCCCCCCATCAATGCGTTAGCGCAGAACCAAATAAGTGTTGATTCTTTATTTCAGAAAGAAAAAGCCCAATGATAGCGATATTACTAGTGAGTCCTTTTGGTCTGGTAATTCCAATGGCTATGCGTATTTCTACATACCCAACTTCTCCGAGAAAGAAACGATCAACTATCAGCTTGTGGCATTAAACGGTAAGATTCTACTAACTGGACAGTGGTACACCAATGGTTCAAATCGTTATACTCTTAACATTGAACAGCTTTCCTCAGGTATGTACCTGTTAAAAATTAATAATCAGATTATAAAATTTATAAAGCCATGAAAAGTCTAAATCTTTTTACCGCACTACTACTTTCCTTACTTATTTCCTCTTGTGTAGAAGATTATGAAAGTGAAACTGGTGCCATTCCAAAAGTTGAAGTTTTCTTTCTAAAAGACTGCAATCGCGAACCCGTTGTGGGTAAAGAGTTGATGTTTAAACGAACTTACAACCCTAATTTTCTTACTAAACGTGAATCCTCAACTCATGGTCCTTATATTACAGATGAAAATGGTTATGTAAAAGTAGAACTGGAAGAATTAAGAAAAGCTACAAGATGGAGCTTTCTCGAATTGAACGGTGAAGAATATTTGGCTTCGCCTTATACTTATAGGCCCTCGAATCAATCAAATAAACCAGCTACTGTAATGCCCAATGCATGGGTCACCCATACCGTCACCTTAATCAACACCGGAGAAACTACTGCTAACGATACCCTTTATTTGGGCGCAAGCAGAGATCGAATCGATAGCACCCACATTGGCCCCTTTCCGGAAGGGTTTACCTTTGAACGCCGAGTGAAACCGAACAGAGGTTTATCGTCTAACATTCAATACTCCCCAGCCATGACTGCCGAAATCGACTTCTTTTGGGGAATTGGAAGAACTGATTTTTACAGCCTTTGGGTTACAAGCAATCAAGTACCACCTAATTATTTGAGAAAGATCTCTCAAACCGTTTGCGGCCAAGGCGGGGAGGTAATTATTGATCTGCGAGATTATCCGAAGTAATACCGTTTACACAAAATATTTAGTCCAATGTTTTGGACTAGTATTTTGTAGTTACGGCATTTACCAATGTAGATTAGACTAAAAAATAAATACATTTGGTATAAGATGAAAGTTGCAGATTTATTGAAAGCTTAAAATTTATAAAGCCATGAAAAATAAAATAGTAGTATACTCCGCGCTCTTGACGTTGTTTCTTAGCTCTTGCCTAGGAGATTCTTTTGAAACATACAATAACGGCTCGGGTGCCATTCCAAAACTAGAGATGTATTTTTTTGAGGACTGCAATCAAGCTCCCGTTGTTGGCCAAGAACTCATGCTAGAACTGAAAACACCTAGGATTTTCACTTTTCCAGAGCGAACTATACATGGACCGTATGTGACTAATTCAGAGGGATATGTTAAGGTGGAATTAGCTGAGCTAAAAAATGCTAATGAATTTTTATTCAAAAAGTTAAACGGGGAAGAATTTTTTGGTGGCCTGTATAGTAGCCAACATGTAAACAATGCAGGTAGTGCTGCGCCTAATGCTTGGGTAACCCATATCGTTACCTTAATTAACACTGGAGAAACTACAACTAACGATACCCTATACTTGGGCGCAAGCCGAGATCGAATCGATAGTACGCACATTGGTCCATTTCTCGAAGGTTATACTTTTGAGCGTAAAGTGAGACCTAATCTAGGTTTAACGAACAGTCAACAGTACTTGATAAGTGGAGAAGCTGAAATCGACTTCTTTTGGGGAATTGGAAGAACAGATTTTTATAAGGTATTGGTGATTCCAAGTTATCAAGTACCGCCCAATGTAATTAAAGATGTTCCTCAAACGGTTTGCGGCCAAGGCGGGGAGGTTATTATTGATTTGCGGGATTATCCGAAGTAATACCGTTTACACAAAATATTTAGTCCAATGTTTTGGACTAGTATTTTGTAGTTACGGCATTTACCAATGTAGATTAGACTAAAAAATAAATACATTTGGTATAAGATGAAAGTTGCAGATTTATTGAAAGCTTACAATTCATAAAATCATGAAAAATAAAATAGTAGTATACTCCGCGCTCTTGACGTTGTTTCTTAGCTCTTGCCTAGGAGATTCTTTTGAAACATACAATAACGGCTCGGGTGCCATTCCAAAAGTAGAGATGTATTTTTTCAAAGATTGTGACCGAGAACCGTTGGTTGGCAAGCAGTTGATGGTTAAACGGGAATATCGGCGCAATACGTTTGCCAAAAAAGAAACTTCTTTACACGGGCCATATGTAACGGATTCTAACGGCTACATAAAAGTGCAACTAGAAGAATTAAAGAAAACTACCGAGATTAAAATTTTAGAAATGAATGGTGAGGAGTTTTATGCTACCCCATATAACTACGATTCGTCCAATCCAATTTACCCTCCCATAGATCTTATGCCGAGTGCATGGGTGACCCACACCGTCACGCTAATCAATACAGGAGAGACTACTGCAAAAGATACCCTTTACTTGGGCGCAAGTCGAGATCGAATCGATAGCACCCACGTTGGCCCCTTTCCTGAAGGTTACACCTTTGAACGCCAAGTGAGGCCGAATAAAGGACTATCATACAACCGGCAATATATAAATGGTACAGGCGCCGAAATCGACTTCTTTTGGGGAATTGGGAGAACAGATTTTTATAGTGTATTGGTGATTCCAAGTTATCAAGTACCGCCCAATGTAATTCAAGATGTACCCCAAACCGTTTGCGGCCAAGGCGGGGAGGTTATTATTGATCTGCGAGATTATCCGAAGTAGCAATAGGAATGTTAAGAAATACAGTTTCGTAATCGAACAAAATTATTATGTTCTATAATCGACAACGGGAGGTTCTCTTCCAGCTTGTATTTCAGCTGCGGCAAGAGTGTTTTCAGCAAGCGAGAAATGCTTTTCCAACTTAAGTTAAATTTTGTAAGCTTCTCTGTTGACGCATAAACTGCTTGCAACTTGGACTGCCCTGAATTCTTAAACTCCACCCGTGTCTCCATTTCTGGGTGAACTAGATTTACCTTTCGGTTGAATTCATTTGGTTTCGCAAAAACAACATACTTATCCCCAACTTTTAAATTCTTCGCAAAATAGGTCACCCCTTTAAACCAAACCAGCTCTATCGTTCCGGTTTCATCTCTCAACCTTGTGACCAACCTTTTTTTGAATTTAGCCCCGACCTCTTCCAGATGCACCAACTCCCCTACCTGCTGAACGTAGGGCAAGTCCTCATTTACTTCAGAAATTTTATAAAACTTCGTCCTGTCCTCATAACGAAAAGGAAAGTGATGCAATAGGCCGAGATAGGTTCTTACCCCCAATTCAGAAGCTAAAGTTTCAGCTCGTTTGGGTCCTACTCCTTTCAAGTACTCTATGGAAGTGGATAAAAGTTGTGACATCTACTTACAAAAATGAACAAAAGTTAGTTTTGTTTTAATTACAACACTTTTTTTCATCAACAGTTAAAACAAAAAAAGCCACGCTTCTCAGCGTGGCTTTTCTCCATTGAATTAACTGAAAGTAATAACTTACTTCGCTACCATAAACTTAGAAGTCTTTGTTCCTGACTCTGAATTTAAAATCATAAAATAAACTCCATTTTCGAAATTGGATACATTTAATATGTTGTCAATAGCTGAAACATTGGTCTGCAATACAATTTGCCCTACAGCGTTCGTAACAATAACCTGATTTGCTACATCTAATAGTGAAGCATCAATGGTTACAAAATCGTTCGCAGGGTTAGGGTATACACTAAATGTTGGAGTATTCACAATCTCTTCAACCCCCGTAAGCAAAGGTCCAAATGATACGTTATCTACATAATATGTCTCGTTAGAAGTCGGAGCAACATTGAAGTTCATAAAAATGGATACTACGTCGTACGTGTTTGCAAAGTTCAGCGCCGGAGTGTTCGGCACCTGGTTTGAAAAATCGAATGTTAATGTATCCCATCCGACTTTAGTTGTGCTAACTAAGCTCTCAACAAAAATAGTATTGTCCGTTTGATCTTCTACTTTTAATAATACTGGTATTCCGCCTGCGGCAGACCAGACTTTAGCTTGAATTATCGTATTGTTCGCAGAAAAAGGAATTGCAGTTGCAAGAGCACTCGTTCCTAAAGTTGTTCCTGCCCATGTCTGCGCTGACGTAGGTTTCACTATTTCTAACACTACATTAGATGCATTAGTAGGATCTGTAACTGAAGTAGAAACATTTCCTCCAAAAGGAGTTACTGTATAATCCACATTTGTCGTATCATCCCAAGTAATTGGGAGATTAATTTGAGATAATGTTGGTGGAGGGGTATTTGTTCCAAACCATACGCCATCTGCATAATAAGTCTCGTTAGTTGCTGGAGCAACATTGAAGTTCATAAAGAGAGATACAACATCATACGTGTTCGCAAAGTTCAATGCAGGAGTGTTCGGCACTTGATTTGAAAAATCGAATGTTAACGTATCCCATCCTATTCTGCTAGTACTGGTAAGTGATTCAACAAAGATTGTGTTATCCGTCTGATCTTCTACCTTCATTAAAACAGGAATTCCTGCTGCTGCAGACCACACTCTGGCTTGCAAAATGGTATTAGACGCCGCAAAAGGAATAGCCATGGCAAGATCCGGTGTTCCAAGTGTTGTTCCTGCCCAAGTTTGTGCTGAAGTAGGCTTAACTATTTCTAGTACCATATTAGACGCGTTGGTTGGATCTACCACTAAAGCGGTAACATTACCTCCAAATGGGGTAACTGTATAATTAACGTTAGAGGTGTCATCCCACGTTATTGGCAAGTCAATTTGAGCAAGTGATGGTCCTGTTGCAGCACCTGTAAACCATACATCATCCGTGTAATAAGTTTCTGTGGATGCTGGCACCACATTGAAGTTAAAGAATAAAGAAGCTTTATCGTACGTATTAGAGAAATTCAAAGCTTGATTGTTTGGACTTGGATTGTTAAAGTCGAACGTAAGTGTATCCCATCCTATTGTTGTAGTCGTATCTAATGTTTCTACAAAAATTGCAGGATTAGTTTGGTCTTCCACTTTCATCAAAACAGGTATTCCGCTGGCTACAGACCATATTCTTGCCTTCATTTCAGTATTCGAAGCACTAAAAGGTATAGCAGTTCCTAAATAACCTCCTAAACTTGTTCCTGCCCATGATTGAGCCGATGAAGGTTTATCTGTCTTTAACACTAAGTTCGAAGCGTTTGTTGGGTCAACCACTACGGAAGAGATATTACCACCAAAATCAATAACTGTATAATTTACGTTGGCAGTATCGTCCCAAGTAATAGGCAAATCAATTTGAGCTTTCATTGGACCTGAACTTGTTCCACCTATCGCAACATAGTCTATATAATATGTTTCAGTAGCGGCCGGAACTACACCAAAATTTGGAAAAAATGCAATTTTATCGTATGTATTAGAAAAGTTAATTGGTGGGGTTCCTGTTACTTGATTTGAAAAATCAAACGTTAACGTATCCCAACCCACAGCAGTCGTTAAAACCTCTGTTTCAACGAAAATTCCAGCATTGGATTCGTTTTCCACTTTCATTCTCATTGGAATTCCGATTGCAGAAGAATATACACGTGCAATTAAACTTGAATTACCTGCAGAAAAAGGTATAGCTGAAGCAAGAGAATCAGAACCTAAAACAACACCTGCCCAGGTCTGAGTTGCAATACCAGATGGTTTAACAACTTCCAAAACAATATTAGAAGCATTTGTAGGATCTGCTGCTAAATAAGCGGTATCGTTACCAAAACCGATAACGGAGTAATCCACATTTGCTGTATCGTCCCAGGTAATCGGCAAGTCAATTTGCGCCTTTTGACTCATGCCCAGTAGGCAGAGTGAAGAAAAAACAAGAGAAAGTATAATTTTTTTCATAATAATATTTATTTGTTTACTTAATAATTTAAACAATAATACGAAGAAATAGTACATTAAACCATAAGTAGTCTAATTTTTATTTTAATCCTCACAAAAAAAGTGCTTTACATAAAAAAAAGTGCTTTTAAGATTAAATTTCATTTATAGAGGTCGGTACTTACATGCATAATTATTATTAACTTAGTATCTTGAATTACAACACCATGAAAGATTTATTTAAAGGTCGAGACCTCTTAGAGTTTGCTGCTCACTTTGGGTCAGATAAT
>Ga0307934_1001586_pt1 | contig 13515 bp, 13 predicted proteins | sample OrgLakmetageno90_FD_201838 | JGI IMG/M metagenome (GOLD analysis project Ga0307934, IMG submission 201838) | Saline water microbial communities from Organic Lake, Antarctica - #90 | ecosystem: Environmental > Aquatic > Non-marine Saline and Alkaline > Saline | place: Antarctica: Organic Lake... | reverse complement strand
AGGTAGTGCTATTCGCCAAGCGTTTGGTGGTATGGGTATGAATGATGAAGAAACTGTAGCTTTGATAGCTGGTGGACACGCATTTGGTAAAACACACGGTGCTGTTCCTGAAGCAGATGTAAAGAAATCTATCGGACCAGCTCCTGATAAAGCCCCTATAGAGCAACAAGGCTTTGGTTGGCACAATAGCTACGGTAGTGGTGTTGCTGATGATACTATGGGCAGTGGACTTGAAGGCTCATGGACTTCTACCCCTACAGTTTGGAATCATACTTTCTTAGACAATTTATATAGCTTGAAATGGGAGAAAACATTTAGCCCAGCAGGTGCTCATCAATGGACCCCTACAAATTCATCTTCAGAAAATATGGTGCCAGACGCTCATAAAGAGGGTGTAATGCATAAGCCGATGATGTTTACTACTGATTTAGCGTTAAAAGAAGATGAATCATATAACAAATATGCAAAAGAGTTCCATGATAATCCTGAGAAGTTTCAGAAAGAATTTGCAAAAGCATGGTTTAAACTAACTCATAGAGATATGGGTCCTACTTCAAGATATATGGGTTCTTTAGCTCCTAAGCAAACATTTGTATGGCAGGATCCTGTACCAGTAGCAGACTACAAGCAAGTATCTGAGAAAGATGTTGTTAAGCTTAGAGAGGCTATAGCTACATCTGGACTATCTGTACAGCAATTAGTAAAAACTGCATGGGCTTCAGCATCTACATACCGTAAGACAGACTACAGGGGTGGTACAAACGGTGCAAGAATAGCATTAGTTCCAGAAAAAGATTGGGCAATGAATGAGCCTAAAAAACTTAAATTAGTACTTACTAAGCTAAAAGAAATTCAAGCTAACTATAACACTAAAGCAACAGATGGATCTAAGGTTTCATTAGCTGATTTGATAGTTTTAGCGGGTAATATGGCAATAGAAGAAGCTGCTGGTGAAGCAGGATTTGAAGCAGATATACCATTCGTACCGGGTAGAACAGATGCTACGCAAGACCAAACTGATGCTGAGTCAATAGGCTATCTACAAACTAAATCTGATGGTTTTGTAAACTATACAGATGCTAGTGTAAGCTCTGATCAACTTCCGCAGGCATTGGTAGAAAAAGCAAGTATGCTTAACCTAAATGTACCAGAGATGACTGTGCTAGTAGGTGGCTTGAGAGCATTGAATGTAAACTATAAAGATTCTCAAGAAGGTGTGTTTTCAAACAATTCTGGCAAGTTGGATAATTCATATTTTGTGAATCTGCTAGATATGTCTACAGCTTGGAGAAAATCTGACAAAGTAGGTGAATACATAGGCTACGATAGAAAATCTGGTGATGATAGATGGACAGCATCTTCTGTAGATCTGATCTTTGGTTCAAATTCTGAGCTAAAAGCTGTAGCACAAGTTTATGCTGAAAAAGGTAATGAGCAGAAGTTTATAAATGACTTCGCTAAAGCTTGGCATAAAGTTATGATGAATGGCAGATTTGATGTTCAAGGTTAATCTTTAAGCAATTCTTTTTATAGGGGGGCAGTACGCCGTGCTATCCCGACGCTATTTTATCTAAACTTTCTTTCTTAAAACTCCAACTGCAGCTAAGGTAATCCAGCCAAGCATTATCGTTGTGCCACCTATAGGGGCTAGTCTAAGTATTTGTGGTATGTCAAAAAGTATAGAAATATATATTCCGAAACTAAAGAGTAGTGTACCGAGTATAAAGATGTAGCCACTGATTTTTAGGATAATGCTATCTCCTAGCTTACCACCACTGAGTATAATCAATCCAATAGTACTTATAACAACTGCATAGGTCTGATTGTAGCGAAGTGCGGTCATGAGCATTTCAAAATGCTCGGGCGATAGGTTTCCCTTTAATCCATGCTCGGCATAAGCTCCAAAAGCTACCGATATAAAACCAAAGATTGCTCCTATTGCTAAAATCATTTATTTTCTCCATTTTTAAAATCTGTCTTGCAGTAGCTTATGCGTTTAAATTTCCAGTTAGCAAAGACCTTATAGCTGGTATTTGCAATTTGTCTAATCATAGGTAGCGAAGTGAGTGCGGCAAGTATTTTCCAATATCGAAGTTGTCGCCAAATTAGAATAAATGCATCAACGCCTATATGTAACTTGCCGTAATTATCTTTAGCGTGTAAAAGTCTTAATGTATCGTTAAAATCCAAGCCTTCATCTTCTAGTAGGTCATTACACTTGGTTATATCTATCCAGTCAAATATACCTTTAGGAGAGATTTTTTTGTAATGATTAATTTCTTTTGAGCATAATCCACATTTTCCATCATAGAATACTTTTATCATAGTTAACCGTAGTTATTAACTCTAGTTGTTAAAACTATTATTATATCAAATAACATGGGTTGGGATTACTGTAAATGACTGTATTTTTTAGGTGTTTTTTTGATATCGATTTATGATCATTTAAATTATAATAACATCAATTAATATGCGATTTTAAAAAATGGTATGTAGGCTAATCATATTTGATTTAAAATATGATAATAAAAAACGGATTAAATAAATGTTTATAAAACACAAAATAAATAAATCTACACAGATATTTATAGGTATGTTTCTTGGTTTAACCTTAGGACTTGTATTTCAGTATTTGATAACTAATAGTGTTGTTGAGAGTGGCTTTTTAGTATTTATGCAAGGCATAGGTAAAATGTTTGTCAGCCTGATTAAACTGATGGTTTTACCGTTGGTTTTTTTCAGTGTGATATGTGGAATAACTTCACTTTCAAATATGGGTACATTTAGTCGTTTAGGTTCAAAAATTGCTATTTGCTACATTGTAAATACAATCCTTGCGATAGTTGTATCAATAGCTGTAGTAAAAGTGTTAGGTATAGGCATCGGCTTAAATTTTGATATAGCACAGACACAGTTTTATGATCCAAATGTCCAAGCACCAGATCTGTGGCAGATGATTGTGCAAATTATCCCTAGTAATCCAATCAAGCCATTTGTGAATGGAGATATGTTGCAAGTGCTATTTATGGCGATAGTGATTGGTATAGCTATCCAAGGTTTAGGAGATTCTCGTAAGGCTGTTATATATTGGTTTGAACGAGGTAATGAAATTGTAATGGAGCTTATTCGTCTTGTAATGAATTTAGCGCCACTAGGTGTATTTGCTTTGATGATTGGTTTGGGTGCTAATTTTAGTATCCAACAATTGTTTGAAGTCGCAGGATATGTAGTTACAGCTTTGAGCTTATTACTTGTATGGACATTTGTGGTTTATCCTTTATCTGCATGGTTATTGGCTAGGGTTAGTCCAGTTGTATTTGTAAAAAACATCAAAGAGCAGATACTATTTTCACTTGGTACTGCAAGCTCTAATGCGACTATTCCTGTGACAATGAAAACTGTAACAGAAAAATTTGGTGTTAGAAATTCAATTGCAAGTTTTGGTGTACCGTTGGGTGCAACTATCAACATGGCAGGTGTAGCAGTATATATAATGGTTGCAACGCTTTTTTTTGCAAATGTATATGACATCGTACTTACTGCGGGTGACTACTGGGTGATAGCGGTTACGGTGTTTTTATTATCTGTAGGTGCAGGTGGTGTACCGGGTGGTGGTATAGTGATGTGTGGTGTGATGTTTGAGCAGGTGGGTATACCTCTAGAGGCACTAGCTATAGTTGCGGCAGTAGATAGAATCATAGATATGTTTTGCACTTCGGCAAATGTAGTCGGCGATACAGCTGTAAATGTGATAGTAGGGAAGTCAGAGGAAGGTAGATAGTTATTAGTTATTGTAACTTGATAATTACTTAAGATTTCGCCGCTTACCGCAATGTGCTTCCTCCGTAAATAGAGAAATTTTTGGCAGCTAGAGATTTTGTTTGTAGATAAGTTGTAGGGACAGTACAGTGTACTGTCCAATATTATTATCTCAAAGATATCTCTACTGCTTTAAGAGCACCGTGAGTTTTTATGTTTTCATAAGCTTGTTTGTAGTCTTTTACAAAATCAGCATCGCTAGCTAACTCATGGAATATATCTTTGATTTTGATAAATTCAACAGGGTCAGAGTGTTTAGCAACAAAACTCTCAAGAAAGTCTTTTTTATTATCGACAATATCTATTTTATCACCGTTTTCAGAGACACCGTCAAGGTAAGCTCTCCAAGATGCTATTATCAACGCTGAAAGCTTCAAGCTAACACCAGTATTGATTTGCTCGTTGACAGCTTGTAGATTAAATACCGGGATTCTATCGCTAGTAAACTCACAGATTCTTTGTAGTGTATCTGCGATATTTGGGTTAGCGAAACGCTCGATGAGACTGCTCTCATATTCTGCGACACTTATGCCATCTACAGGGTCTAGCGTAGCTTCTACTTCTTGTTGCATATATTTTAGTAAGAGCTCTTGGATTAGCTCATCTTGAGCAGATTCATGCACATAACGATACCCATGCAAATAGCCTAAATATGCTAAAGCTTGATGAGATGCATTCAAAAGACGCAGTTTCATCTTTTCATAAGGCGAGACATTCTCAACAAACTGAGCACCAACAAGCTCCCAATTAGGGCGACCTGCTACAAATTTATCTTCTATAACCCATTGTGTGAATGGTTCACAAACTACAGGCCATTTATCTTCCACACCGAAATTCTTGCCAATAAATTCTATATCTTCATTTGCTGTTTTAGGTGTGATTCTATCGACCATTGAGTTCGGGAAACTACAGTTTTCTTTTGCCCAATTTTGAAGTTCACTATTTTGCTTAGATAGAAACTCAAGTAGAGTGTATTGCAGTACATCGCCGTTGTGCTGGACATTATCACAACTTAAAAGTGTGATGCCTTTAAGCCCTGCATTTTTACGCTCATTTAAGCATAAGGCCAAAAATCCAAATATAGTCTTAGGGGATTGAGGGTTGTTTAAATCGTGCTTAATCAAATCGTTATCCCAATCAAACTTACCTGTGTTTGGGTCGATGTTGTAACCACCTTCAGTGACAGTCATAGAGATAATCGCAAGCTCTGATTGAGTAGCCGCATTGATCAACTCTGCATAATCACCAAACGCATGAATATAGCCTGCTATTGAGTTTACAATAGATAAGCTATTTTCATCTTTATACGGCTTAATCATCAAGCTATAGTTATAATCTTGATTTTTTAGAGTATCAGCCATAGTTTTATCACTTGCTAATATTCCTACTCCAGTTATTCCCCAGCTATAGTCATTTGTATGCTCCATAGCTTGTGCTGTATATACTGCTTGATGTGCTCGGTGAAAACCACCTACGCCAAAATGAAGTATCTTAGAATGAGAATTAGGCTTATTGTAAGTTTTGATATTAGAATCATTTGCGATAATTTTTTCTATATTGTTTTGATTAAGATTCATCTAGGATACCTACTTATTTTTAGAGCTATAATAAATTATTTGCAGAACTATAACAAAGGCAAATACAGCACCTAAACCATTAGGTACAACGATAAACCAGTCAGGTTTACAAAATCCGTATATAACCCATGAAGTAAATGTTAAAAACAAAAAGCAGAATAAAAATAGTGATAGCCCTTCGGTAGAGCCCATATTGTAATTTTTCTTGATTTGAACGGGTAAGCCAAAAGCTGTGTAAATGATTGTTATGATACAAGCTATCCAGCCAAGTATGTCGATATATGCCATTTTATTTGATCCTTAAACTATGTTGTTAGAATCATTTTAGCAAGGTCGAGAGGTTATGTGTAGCTCAAATGTATTTAAAATTGCAAAAAGATAATTACTAGTAGTATCAATCCAACCCAGTGGTTATCTGAAAAAGCTTTGATACAGTTCGCGATACCGAGCTTTTTGTAGACATAAAAGTTTCTGATAAAAAACACGCCACTAATACAGATACCCATATAGTACAACGCATTGAAGTCGCAATACACTCCCATCACAACTAAAAATAGCAATGCTAAGAAGTCAAATGCGAATATGTAACCAAAGACCTTGTCGCCAAATGTTACAGCTGAAGATTTGATGCCAATTTGCAGATCATACTCTCTATCTGCTAGTGCATAGACAGTATCGTAAGCTACAGTCCAGCAAATCGTCGCAATATAAAATATCCATGCCTCTAGTGGTATTTGATTCTCAATAGCAGAAAATGCCATGATGATGCCGAAATTAAAAGCTAATCCGAGTACTAATTGTGGAATAGCGAAAAACCTCTTGCAGAATGGATACAACACAGCTAAAAGCAAAGCTACGAATGATAATGCTATTGTGAAGATATTTAAAAGTAACACGCAAGCAAATGCAATGAGTGTAAGGGCTAGGCATAAGTATACGGCATTTTTGACCGTAAGCTTGCCACTAGTTAAAGGGCGTGTGCTTGTACGAGCAACATGCTTGTCAAAATCTATATCTGCAATATCGTTTACAATACAGCCAACTGTACGCATCAGCACTACACCCGCTGTAAATATGATTATATATTCTAATTTTGGTAAGCCATGGCTAGCAAGCACTAAGGCTGTAAGAGTAGGGTAGAGTATCAAAAGTATCGGAATCGGGCGATGTAGCCTCATCAGCATTATGTAAGCTTGAAACTTTTCTTTAGTTAGCATTAGTTAGCTCCGGCATTATTAAAAAGTATTCAGTTATAAGCATTTTTAGAGAAGAATCTTTTTTAAACGAAAAAACCGAGCTACGAGAATAGGTATTTTCAATTTGATTATTATCAAAAAAATTAAAGTTAATCGCGGCTTCTGTTACAAAAACATCGCTAGGTAATTTACGGATTATAAAATCATCACGACTAAATCTATCTTTATCAAAAAGCAGATTATCACCAATTGGTTTTGTACCAAGATTATTTAATTCTGCTGTGAAATAGTCATAGGTGTTTTTAGGAATAGCAGTTCTAGCAAATACTAAAGTTTCATCTGAACTAGAAAGAGTTATTTTACGAACTATTGTATCGTTATTAGAAAGTAGATCTTTTTCAAAAGAAGTAGGTGCTTCAAATTGCTGTGAAAGTTTGGTTAGGGCAATTTCCCCATAGGCTTTAGATAGTGCTGTTACGAGGTTTTTGGCATCGTTTAGCCAGTATTTTTTAGTGCTATCAAGTTCTCTAAGATTGGTAATGTAATCCATATAGTCAGATTAAGGTTTCTTATTTGGCTTTTGATTTGTATAATTATACACATAAAGCCAATGAATTTAATCAAATAGGATATAAAATGCGTCCAAGCGGTAGAAATAACGATCAACTAAGAAACATTAAAGTAACTCACCAATTTACAAAGCATGCAGAGGGTTCTGTACTTGTAGAATTTGGAGATACAAAAGTACTATGTACAGCGTCAGTAATCCCTGGTGTACCGAGGTTTAAAAAAGATTCTGGAGAGGGTTGGTTAACTGCAGAATACGGAATGCTACCTCGCTCAACTCATACCCGTATGGATCGTGAAGCAGCTCGTGGTAAGCAGTCAGGTCGTACTCAAGAGATCCAACGCTTAATCGGTAGAGCATTGCGTGCAAGTATAGACCTTTCAGCTATACCTGATTTTACAATCAGAGTAGATTGTGATGTGATCCAAGCTGATGGTGGTACGCGTACTGCTTCTATTACAGGTGCATCACTAGCTATCAAAGATGCGGTTGAGTATCTAAAAGCAAATGACAAAATCCCTGCTGATGCTAACCCAATAGCGGCTCAAGTTGCAGCTATATCTGTAGGTATGTATAAAGGCGAGCCTGTACTTGATCTTGACTATGATGAAGATTCAAATGCTGAAACAGATATGAATGTGGTTATGAACTCAACTGGCGGTATGATTGAGATTCAAGGAACGGCAGAAGGCAAAGATTTCTCAGAAGATGAATTTGCCAAAATGCTTGGTCTTGCTAAAAAAGGCATCAAAGAAATATTTGAAACAATATTTTAAGTTACTGATGTTACGCACCAAACATAAATTTAAAAAATGAACACTTCTAAACGCGATATTTTCTGGACTTTTGTATTTTTACTATTTGCTTTTATTTTGCAGGTAGCAATTACTTCTAAACTTTCGCATGTAATAAAAGATGTGCATATTTTGGCGGATTTTTTATCATTCACGCAGATACTCATGATAATAGCGGCCTATACTTCTCTTGGGTATGATTTATCTGTAGATAAATATGTGAAATGGTTTATCCAAAGGCGTAAGTTCAGCACGCTCAATAGCTACATTAATCTCTATGTAAACATAATCATGAAAATGACGGTTGTAGTTATAGCTATCATACTGTTGCACTATACTTTGATCAAATTATTTCCATGGTTATATGAGATATTTAATGACATAAACTTTTTTTATTGTAATTTTGTATTTATAGGCATTATTGTAATAATTGTAAATATAATCTACTTTACAGGTAGGGTGATTCGTTGTTATATAGGCTCTAAGTATTATGTTTTGATTGCTCAATTATTGCCATTTTTGTTTATTTATCTAAGCTTATTTGGTGTGCAAAAAGTACTATATAAATGTAATCTATATCTTTTAGCCTTTATATACATTGCTAGTTTTGCTTTGACGGCAGCTATAGCCCTGATTGTAATGCAAAAAGTTAATAACAAGAAAATAAAGATTAAGCTAAAGCCTTTTAATTTTAAGATAAATAATTTTGTAAAAACAGGATTAGCTTTTGCTAAGTCTGATATATCTGCATATATAAGATATTTTATAATTCCTGTAGCTGAGATAGGAAGTTATCTAAATGGTAGTGTTGCTACTGCATTTGTATCTGTAAGTATAGTCTTGAATATATTTGTTGAAATACTTATTCGTACGATATCTGCGATTATAAAGCCAAACATATTTGTAGCCTATAAGGCTGGTAGAGAGGTGTTTATCCGTAATATAAATCGTTTAGCTTTGTTGGTTATATTTATCGGGATAGTTTATTTACTTATAGTTGCAATATTTGGCAAAAGTATCTTGGGGTATTTGTATGGTGATCAGCTAGTTGCAGGTTATAGTATTTATTTGCTTATAAGTATAGGGGCTGTATTTGATCTTATATCTATACCGTATAGGCTTTCTTTAGAGATTATAGCAACGCGTTTAGCAGCTAAAGTATCGCTTAGGATTAGCTTTATATCAATATGTGCACTAATTTTAAGTAGTGCTTTTGGAATACATTTCGTATGCGTTGTCTATGTATTTACTCGTATTGGTTATGCACTGACTTTATATCTCTGCTTCAAGCTCAATATGTCTAAGCAGATTTATAATATCTATATGAGTTGATTGTGATTTTAAAAAGAAATCATTTGTTCTGGAAATATCCTTGATTTTACTTCTAATGCGGCTGTCATAGTAGATACCATTATAGGGGATAAATATTTTCCCATAGGTATATTTATGTTTGGTACTTTGCAGAGCATATCAAAGTCGTTATTCTGAGCAGTGATTTTGTCACTTATAGCTTTGCCAATTCTGATTGTCTGAGCTACACCATGTCCACTCCAGCCAAACACTGAATAAATACGATCACCTATATTGTAAGCAGCAGTAGGGCCTTTTACAGTAAGGTCAGTAGTGCCACTCCACGAGTAGTCAAAATCCACATCTCCTAGTTGTGGAAAAACTGTCCCAATACGGTCTTTTAGCATAGCTAATGCTTTGTCTTTATCCCATCTTGAACCAGTACCTGCAGCACCAAATAGTAAGCGATTTTGCCTTACTCTACGAAAATAATCAATCTGTAAAGAAGTGTCATATACAGCCATATTTGTAGGCAATATAGTGCTTGTATCTATATCTAATTGATTTGTGACTGCAACATAACTATAAAATGGTATAGCGACTTTAGCTTCTTGGCTTAGTATCTCAAAAGTAGAGACATGAGTTGCTACAACCACTCTATTTGCTATGATTGTGCCACCATCAGTTTCTACGATAACTTTACCTTTCTCTTGCTCGATATTTGTAGCTGTAGTTTTTTCATACACAACGCCACCATTTTTCTTGAAAGCATACACAAGCCCTAAATTTAACGCTAATGGATGAATATGTCCGCCGACATTATCAAGTATACCACCGTGATAAATATCTGAGTTTATATGTTTTTGGACAGCATCTTTTGATATTAGTTTTGCGAAATTATCGCCAAGCTTTTTACGAGAATTTATCGACTTTTTCATGTCTTTTAGATGACCTTCGTTGACAGCAGCGGTTAAGTGGCCTTGTTTGTAGTCAACATCTAAATCGTATTTTGTAATAATATCTCTTATAGTTTCCATAGAGCTCTGCGAGGTGAAATGCCAAAGTCTTTTAGCCTCATCTAATGAAAAATGTTTGAGCATATCACAAGACTCCCAGCGTGCAAGTCCTGGAGTAAGTTGACCACCATTTCGTCCAGAGGCATTTACTCCTATTTGGTCTTGATCAATCAGTATAGTATTAATACCGCTTTCAGCTAAATGCAAAGCAGTAGAACTTCCAAGAAGTCCCGCACCAATCACTAGTACATCGCACTTCATATTTCTAGCAAGTCTTCGGTGTCGAGGAAGTTCTTTTAAAGATGCTTGATAATAGTTTTCGCTATCTAATCTATTTGGTAAAGAAGACTGCCATGACCAATCACCTAGAGTATTTTCCCAGGGCTGAGTATGCAGCTTAGTTTCAGTTAGTATTTGAGGTTTATGCTTTTCGATGTTCATGGTCTTCCTTTAAGGATAGAAATAGTTATAGCAAAGGTAAAGTTATGAAAAAGTTTTAGCCAAAGTAGATGGTATTGATAAAAGTGCTAAGTTTTTATGATTAAAGCATTAATCTGAGCGAGTAGCTCAAAATCTTTAGTTTTTAATTCAAATAAGTACTCTTGTAATGGCTCACTTTTTGCAAAAAGAAGTCTATGCTCCATCTGCTTTATCTGATCATCAAGGATTTTTCTTTCGTTATATAGTTTAGAAAGCTCTTTACTTGAGTTTCTAAAAAAGTCATCTACATTGTTTTCTTTCTTTGCTTGCAGTTTTGTTTTTAGGTTTGTGCTAAGGGAAGAAGTTCTAGTTGTAGTTAGGGTTTTTCTACCTAATGATAGCTTTTTGCGTGGTTCTTGATCTGACATTTATCGCTTCACTTTTGTTAGTTTATATCTTTTGAAGAGTTCAATAGATTTTTGAAAGAGTGTTATGGAATTATTATAATATATTTATCACAAAAATTGTAGTTTTTCTAGTTTTGTGATTTTACACCCATAGACGCTAGGCGTTTTTCTATAGAGGGATGAGTAGAGAAAAGATCAGACATATCACCGCCATTTATTCCAGCACTTAGTGGGTCAAATATATATGATGCACGACGCAAATTTTCATTTTTATTATGCTTGTAGCTTTGTTGAGCTTCTGGACTTTGACTATCGTTTGCTATCTTCATTAGAGCGTTTGCCATCGGTGCATTTGTACGCATAAGCTCAACTGCTCCTGCATCTGCCATATACTCGCGAGTACGACTCAAAAAGAGCATCATAAATATCGTAAATATTTGTAGCACATAACGAAGTATCATTATGATAATGAAAAATGCAGCTGCATTGTTGTTGCGATTGTTACCACGATTGCCACTATTACCAGAAAACAATACGGAGTAAAAAAGCATATCCATAATGATAAGCATCATGTTTGACAGTACCATTGTGAATAAGTTTAGCTTGATGTCTTGGTTGCGAATATGGGTTAGCTCATGTGCCATTACTGCTTGTAGCTCATCACGAGTTAGAGCGTTAGCAAGCTTAGTTGATATAGCGACCATTGCAGATTTTTCAGAATAACCTGATGCAAAAGCGTTCATATAGTTCGCTTCTATCAAAAACACCTTTGGCATATAACGCATACCAGCTGCTACTTTCATCTCTTCGACCACATTGTAGACACGACGAGCTAGAGCATCTTGGTTATCAGCGGTAACCTCTTGGTACTGAGTGCCAGAAAGCATGATTTTGTCATACATACTAAAAGTTATGAAAATCCAAACTACTGTTGCAGCGGAGATAATCATAGTTGCATAAGGTGGAATTTGAAATGTTGCTAGTGACATAAACACTTTAGATATAGGAAGCTCTCTACCGTACTGCGAGTAGTAAGCATTAGCAAATTCGCTATAACGCCAAATTGTATCTACAAATATTCCCAATAAGAAAAAAACTACCAAAAAGGTAGCAATCACAAAGTAAGTCTTACGGGTGTTTTTGCGTACTACTTCACGCCAATTTACAGAACCGTATTGTAAATTTTCAGACATTTTTTATAGTTCCACTCTTGCTTCTTCAAGTTGAACTTTTTTCTCGTCAGTAATACCCCAGTAAACAAAATCTTCATTCAGCTTTTTGAATAGATTGACAATCATACCTGTGAAAAATGACCTCTTGTGAGCATTGTATCTTTCTATAGAGTCATTTAATGCTTGTTTTGCAAACGCCAACTTATTTTCTGTAGAAGTGATTTCTTCTTGTAGCTGGATTACATTTTGATTAGCTTTTAGGTCTGGGTAGTTTTCAAACTGTATATTTATGCCTTTTGCAACTTCAGAGATCTGATTTTCTGCAGCGATTCTTGTTTTATCATCGCCTTTTGCTTTTGCATTAAGTGCTGTGTTTCTAAGAGCTACGACATCTTTTAGAGTAGTTTGCTCATAGTCCATGTATTTTTTTACTACATTTATTAATGAGTCAAAAACTTTTGATCTACGGTCAAGCTGTACATCTATTTGCTTTTCTGAGTTTTTTACTGTTTCAATTTCAGCGATTAGTTTGTTGTAAGTTATAACTATATATACAGCGATTATAGCCACGATTATTAAAAGTATGATTGGTAATGACATTGTTTGTCTCCTTTGTTGTTTTACATATATTTATATGGTGCTAAATCTTTAAAATTCAAGGTTAGATTTTACTTAAAACGGTGAGATTCCCAGTCCACTTCGACTACGCTCAGTGACCGGAGAATTTCGTATAGGCTTTATTAAACACCTTTCTCTATAAAGTCACAAAACGCTTGTGTTAGGTGCGTATGGTATTTCTTATTATGCAACAGTTTGTAGAAATTTCTACTTAAATCTAAGCCCGTTACATTTAAAGAGCTATATTTGTCTAAATTCCAAGCCTGTGTAGTTATCACCTCTGATAAGCAAGCAAGGCTATCACTATTTGCAATATATTGTTTTATAGCTTCAGAACTATTTAGAGTGATAGCTTTTTTTATCTTGGGCAAGTGTGATGCTAGTGCTTTTAAAAATATATCAAAAGTCCCAGACCCTCGCTCTCTAGTAACCCACTCGTACTTTAAGATATCTCTTATACTAACAGCATCTTTCTCACATAATGGATGCTTGGCGTTACAGACAATTTTTAGATTATCCTTTTTCCATAAGGTCGCATCGACAACATGGCTATGGCACTCACCCTCTATAAATGCAACATCACAGCTAAGAGTTTCAATATCTTGGATTATCTTTTTAGTATTGTTACAGATAAGCTC
>Ga0307934_1001585_pt1 | contig 13516 bp, 10 predicted proteins | sample OrgLakmetageno90_FD_201838 | JGI IMG/M metagenome (GOLD analysis project Ga0307934, IMG submission 201838) | Saline water microbial communities from Organic Lake, Antarctica - #90 | ecosystem: Environmental > Aquatic > Non-marine Saline and Alkaline > Saline | place: Antarctica: Organic Lake... | reverse complement strand
GCCGGGTCCTCAGCGGTGGAGATGTTCAGTTCCGGCGTGTTCAGGATATTCAGGCCCGTATAAAGGGAGACTGTCTTGCCAGAGCCGGTGGGGCCCGTGACCAGGATCATACCCTGTGGCTGCTCCAGAGCATCCATGTAAAGATTTTTCTGGTCGTCTTCATAACCCAGCGCATCGATACCCATCTGTGCCTGGCTCGGGTCCAGAATCCGCAGCACGATTTTTTCACCCCAAAGTGTGGGCAGGGTGTTAACTCGGAAGTCGATCGCCTTGGTCTTGGACAGCTTCATCTTGATCCGGCCGTCCTGGGGCACCCGGCGCTCGGAAATGTCCAGCTGCGCCATAATCTTGATGCGGGCCGCGATCTTGGGCGCCAGTTTAATTGAGGGCTTGGACATCTCTTTCAGAATGCCATCCGTCCGATATCGGACCCTGTAGACTTTCTCGTAAGGCTCAAAATGCACATCGGACGCGCCGCCGCGAATGGCGTCCAGCAACATCTTATTCACGAACTTGACGATGGGGGCGTCGTCTACTTCGCTGGCTGCGACAACAGCTTTATCGTCGTCCTGCTCTCCACCCTCGGTTTCTACACCTTCCAGGTCAGCATCGTTAAGATCGCCCATCGTATTATCTTGGGATTCGAGATACTTATCGATGGCTTCCCGCAGTTTCGCATCGTCAACCAGAACCGCATCGGTGCTTAAACCCGTGTTGAATTTGATCTCATCCAGCGCCTGGATATTGGTCGGGTCGGATACCGCAATAAATAGCCGGTTACCCCTTTTATAAAGCGGCAGGGCGTTGTGCTTGCGGATCAGCTTTTCGTCAACCACCTTTTCCGGCAACATCTCTGGCAGAAACGCACTCAGGTCCAGCACTGAGACACCAAATTCCATAGCTGCTGAAAAGGCAAGCCTGGCGCTGTCTGCTAGGCCGTTCTGCACTAGATAAGTGATCAATGGAATTCGGTTCTGTGAGGCTTTTAGGAAGGCGTCTTTTGCGACAGCCTCTTCCAGTAGACCGTCATCTACAAATCGCCGGGCCAGGCCAGTCAGCGTTACATTTGAGTTGTTAGTAGCCATAGAGTTTGAAGAATGCTGCCTAAGTTGCTGAAATGGTGTTTCGAAAGCTGAAAACAGTTTAGTTGGAAGGCGCGGCTTTGGAAAGTGTCCAGATATTAGCAAAGTAGAAGGCATGTGCTGATGCAGAGTGACGCAAAACGTCACTGGTTGACCAAAAGAGGCACCTGCTAGCTTAAAAAAATTGCCCCTGCCTAATAGCTCGACGGCATTAACTAATTGATCATGATCGGAAAATTAAAATTAATGGTAGTTTGGCACGCTGAATGCATTGTTCTTTAAAGGCTGCTTCTCTTGGGGAGTGGGACTTATAATGTTAGGAGACGTATTATGAAAAAAGCTCAACAGGGTTTTACACTTATCGAACTGATGATTGTTGTGGCGATCATTGGCATTCTTGCAGCTGTTGCGATCCCGGCTTATCAGGATTACACCATTCGTGCGAAAGTAACGGAAATCATTGGTTTGGGCGCTGCAGCTAAAACATCAATTTCTGAGTACTACACATCTGTTGGTGAAATGCCCGCTAACGCTGGTACTGCTGGCGTTAACACAAACGACGCACAAAGCACCTACGTGTCGGCTATTGAATTCGCCAGCACTACGGCCACAGCATCAGTAACGTTTGTGACTGAAAATCTCGGTGGAACAGCTGACTCTAAGCGAGTTAGGTTTGAAGGAACCGGATCGAACAATGGTGTCAGCTGGTCTTGTCAGGGAGCTGCATCTACTTCTATGCCAACGAAATATTTGCCGGCTAACTGTCGATAATTTATATAAGAAAATTGTCGGCTGATATGCAAGGCAGAGACGACATCGGCAATCGAAAGGGGGTGGTGATGAAAGTCACCCTCTTTTTTATGTGCAGTCAAAAAACCGATTTAATTAAGTTTTTATCCTCGACCATTCTTTTATGCGGCCTCGCCTATACGCTTTATGTGCCGGGTTTGGCAGGTAGCTTCATTTTCGATGATTTTCCAAATCTTAAACCTCTTGGATATTATGGCGGTGTTACAGATTTAGAGTCTGCCCTGAGATTTGTTTTTGGCAATAACTCGGGTCCAACTGGACGTCCCGTTTCGATGGCCTCGTTTCTTCTTGATGATAACTCTTGGCCGTCCAACCCCTATTATTTCAAACATACTAATCTTTTATTACATATGGCGGCCGGATTGGTGGGGCTTCTCGTGTTAAATCGTCTAATTACCCATCTAAATGGCGAAAAACACGCCAGAGGACCGCATTGGTTTTGTCTTATTGTTATAGGGATTTGGCTTTTACACCCCATTAATGTTTCCACTGTCCTCTACCCCGTGCAGAGAATGGCGATTTTGTCAGCAATTTTCTCAATGACCTCGCTGTATTTTTATCTTCTATTCCGAGAAGATTTTTTCGACGACAAAAGAACATTTTATATCGGATATTTCATACTTTCTGTCTTCTTTATTTTTTTGGCCTTCTTTTCAAAAGAGAATGGAATACTTGTTCTTCCATTTATTGTTTTCCTTGAGATTTTTTGCTTTCGGGAAAGTGTCTGTCAAAAGGCTGTAGTGTTTTTTAATAAAAACTACGTTAATTTGATTATTGCATGTATAACAATTATTTTATTATTATCGGGTTGGTGGGCTCGGGGCTATGAGGGTAGGGAGTTTGGATTATATGATCGGTTAATTTATCAAGTGCCAATCCTGGGAAATTATATTCTAAAAATTGCTTTTCCTTATTTTTCCGATTTTAATCTTTTTTCAGGAGACTATGATTCGATCGCAGGAAGAGATTTTTGTTACATTGATTACATAAGAATGGCAGTTGCTATATCGTTTTTTGTTTTTCTAATTATCGCTATTAGGCGAAAAAACCGCCTCGCGATTTTTGGGCTGTTATGGTTTTTTACTTTTCATCTCGTAGAATCAACATTTTATCCGCTAGAGTTATATTTTGAACATAGAAATTATCTTCCTTCGATAGGCCTGATATTGTTTCTAGCTTCTGTCATTGATGAATCGTTTAAGTGCTTTTTAAAAAGCGGATTTTTGCGCTCGTCGATAACTATAGCTGCGATGTCTTATCTTTCCTTTATTTTGTTTTTGCTAAGCCTGACTTGGGCGGAGCCAGATGAGCTTTTCCTGAAGTGGGAGATGGATGAACCTGGGTCTGCTCGCGCCAAGGTGATTTACGCATCTATCCTGGAAGAAAAAGCGTTTCCAGAGAACTCAATTGAGCACATTTCTCGTGCTATTGAATTGAGACCTAAAGCAATCGGACTCCACCTGACAAGAATCCGGTTGGTCTGCCAGTTTGGCCTAGAATTTAATTTGGCAGAGGCCGAGAAGGAGCTTGCGAATGCGGACCAATTCGACATGGGGGTTTTGTCCCCAGCAGAACGTCTAATTGAGCTAGATAAAGATTTGAATGGCCTAATCTGCGAGGATGCGGGTCATCCTATCAGCCTCCAGCAGGTGTTTTTTTATATTGAGGGTGCTGACGCCAGACCTTGGGGCGCTACCCGGACAGAAAGATACTACTCTTTAAAATCTGATTTTTTTGCTGAAAAGGGGCTCCTAGATCCTAGTATTAAAGCTTTAGACAAGGCTATTGCTGCAACGGGAACGGTTGATCTCTATCTAAAAAAAGCTGTTATGCTTGCGTCCGCCGGATTGGCAAGTGTTGCTTTGGATGTCCTTGTGAACGCAGAAGCTGCTGATGAGAAGAGACCTCAATTTTATCCGAGCCGTTTGGACGAAATACGCCATTTGAAGCAGCGTATAAAGGTTCAAAACGATAAAGGACCCATCAATGGTGTGTAGCTTGAGTTACTCGTTGCTCCAAAACGGAGGTTTGCCTAACGCAGCTGTTTGAAAACCTTTTAGATGTTTTGGAGATTCTGAATAAGTCTCAAATAGGAGATAATATTGTCATCGTCAATCGCACAGGATTCGTTGCCACTGTGGATCAAATCACTTTCTCCGAAGCCGAATACCAGACCAAGAAGCGTAAGACCCGCCGCGAGATCTCTTTCGAGCGGATGGATAAGCTGATTCCGTGGAAGCAGCTGGAGAAGAAGGTATCCCTTTATTACCCCAAAGGACAGATTGGCCGCCCGCCGTATCCGTTGTCCACCATGTTGCGCGTCCACTGCATGCAGTCATTCTATACATATTGAAGTAGAGCGATCTGGTGTTGATATCGCTGAAAATGAAATATAGAAATCGTCAACGTTCAGGACATTAAGATGAAAAATAAAAGTGTCACGGTAGTAATTCCTGCCAAGAATGAGGCTTCATCAATCGGTTTGGTTGTGGAAAAGATCCTGTTGTTTCAAGCCGTCGGAAGTGTGATTGTTGTTGATGATGGTTCCACAGATAATACTGCGAAATTGGCCCGCGAGGCCGGAGCAAGGGTTATTTCTCATCCGTACTCAAAAGGTAATGGTGCTGCTATTAAGACGGGGGCAAGGGAAGCAATTAGCGATGTAATTGTCTTCATGGATGCGGATGGCCAGCATCCTCCCGAAGAGATCCCAAGATTATTGGAACTTCTCGATGAGGGATATGACATGGTAGTCGGGGCAAGATCCGCTAAATCTCAAGCCAGCCTAAGTAGATGGGCGGCTAACGGTATTTACAATAAACTGGCGAGCTGGATGGTAGGACATCGGGTGAAGGATTTGACCTCCGGTTTTCGAGCGGTTAAACGACAACTGTTCGTGGAGTTTTTGCACCTATTGCCAAACGGTTTTTCTTATCCTACTACTTCTACTATGGCTTTTTTTCGTGCGGGTTACTCAGTAAAATACCTCTCTTTTACAGCAAAACAGCGAGAGGGTAAGAGCCATATAAAGCTGCACAAAGACGGTTTGAGATTTCTTATCATTATCTTCAAAATTGGCACACTCTATGCTCCGTTAAAGATATTTTTGCCTATGGCTGTACTTCAAATGTTCATCGGATTAGCTTACTATCTTTATTCTTATTCGCTTTTTGGTAGGTTGTCTCTGGTTACTATTTTTCTTCTCACGTCTGGTGTTACGGTATTCTTAATTGGCTTGGTTTCCGAGCAAATTACGCAGCTCACCTACAAGCCCTCGAGTTCTGAGCGGCGAAAAAGTGACTTTTCAGAGTGAGCTGTTGTATCGAAGTCTTCTTAATTTACCATTTTCGTCCTTTGAATCAGCTTGGTCATTTTTTGATAAAATGCCATTGCTATTCTTGCGCTTCTCAGTCTAATGGTCGGCCGTGAGGAAGGTAGTTCGGTCCATTGTGATATTCAAACCTATGTGGTTGGCGGCGGTGGTATTGTCGCTGAATTCGAGACTTATTAAGAGTCTATATAGCCTGACGCAGCCTTTGTGGGGGTCGTTATTATATGGTTCGTTCTCGCGAATCCTGGGTATCGCCAACTGCGGTCTCGGAAGAGAATCCGTTTCAGCTGCACGTTAGCGAGCAGATTCAGGTCACTATGGTCTCTACCTTTGGACCTGTCGTCCGAGGAGTAAGCATGTATTCCGATGAGCTGTGGGACGCGTTGCAGCGAATTGAGTCCGTGCGAGTTAACCAGCTTGACTATGTCTCTTTGTATCCAGGTTCGTTGACGCCGGCTGTAGGTCAGACCGAGCTTGTCGGAGATGCGGCCGTCATTCACTGGGCCAGTCCCGCAAGCTGGCGCGTTGCCGCGAAATCCTGTCACTCCATCGCCCACCTACAGTACTGGAGTTTGCCAACCAGTCACGCGTTGGCGTCTGTGGCTAAGCATCTTCGCGCGCTTGGTAAACGGGTCGTTTTGACGGTACATAATCCGAGCCCGCATGAGTGCATTCCTGGATTTTCTCTGTGGGAGCGCCGGCTTCTGGAGCATGCCGACGCGATTATTGTCCACAGTGATTCGGGTAAGCGCAGCCTGATGAAACGATATCCTCGCTTGAATGCTGATGGGATCCAAGTGATACCTCACGGCATCGCATTTCGTGCTGAAATAGGTTTGTCCGAAGCGGATTTTCGACGGGCAGGACTGCCGCCTGATCGCCGGTACGTTTTGATGTTTGGTAACTTGCGCGGCTACAAGGGGCTCACAGTGCTGTTGAGGGCTTGGAGAGAGTTGATTGCCCGGGAGACAGAGACGGACCTGGTGATTGCCGGCCGGCTTTGGTCGGGCGGTCGTGGTTTGCTTTCAACGCTTGTCGCACACCTTCTCGGTACCCGGCGGGTGGCGTATGAATTGAAAACGCTCCTCAAGGATGAGACTCTTTCCAGAAGAGTAATATTCAAAGAGGGCTTCATAGAAGACGAGGAAATCGACGCGCTGTGTCGCATAGCTGACTTGGGGGTTTTCCCTTATGAGCGCTTTTCCGGCCAATCTGGCGCAGCTACCCGCGCCGCAGGCTGGGGGCTGCCCATATTGGTGTCTGATGTTGGGGGCCTACCCGATCTTGTGCCAAGCGCTTCCTGTGTCGTGCAACCTGGAGATGTTCACCAGCTGTCTGAACGTTTACTCTCGCTGTTGGCTGACCAGACTGAGCTTGGTGTGCTCCGCCGTCAACATAAGTCCCATTTGGCCAGCGCTGCGTGGGAGCACGTCGCAAAACAGCACGCCATGCTCTATGCGAACTTAGGAAAGGCCTCTTAAACGCGCATATCCTGAGTTCTTCGGTGCCAATACTACAAAAGCATAATTAAATGGACGCTCAAGGGTCAAAACAAGCTGAGGTTTCCGCCACGCGTATCTTGCTGACGGGCACCTACTGCTCGGTCAATAAAGGTGATGCCTGCATGCAAGCGGTGTTCGTGTTGGAGTTTCAGCGTTATCAGCGGGGTTCCTTAATCACGATTGCTTCGCCATTTCCCGAGCGTGACGTTGCCTATTACGCCCCAACCCCTGTTATCAAGAGTCGTCGTCGAAATCTGTTGCTAGCTACGTTTCATTGGGTGATGTTGGAATTTTTGAGTGCGCTGGGCATCCGGCTGTCGCGATACCCTCTGAGCGAAGAAATCGACGGGATGATTCACGCGGATGCCGTAGTGGATCTGAGCGGGGACATGCTGACCGAGGACTACGGCCCTTTAGTAGGATACTCTCACTTCCTCCCTCTCATGCAGGCACAAGCTCTGGGTCGGCCTGTGATCATCTGCGCCCAGTCGGTCGGTCCGTTTCACAGACTTACTCCGTTGGCAAGACGAATCCTGTCGCGCGCCAAACTGATAACGGTACGTGACCAGGTTAGCGTAGGCCTTCTAGAGCGGTTACAGCATTCAGGTAACTCACCGATTCACACAGCCGATCTCGCTTTTCTGTTGAAGCCTGCTGAGGACGCTCGTATCGATGAGCTGCTTACAGCAGAGGGTATTGTTATCGGCTCGCGCCCGTTGGTTGGAGTATCCGTCAGCGCATTATTGTTGAATCGAAATAACCGTCACGTCGATGTTGATACGGGCGACAAATTGGAGGTCTTCGCGCGAGCGCTCGATACGGTCTCTGAGCGCCTGGAAGTGGACCTTCTATTGGTTCCTCACGTCTTTGGTCCGCGCTCTAATGCCGACGATCGCGAAGTCTGTGAGCGCTTGGCGCAGCGGATGCGTTACGCTCCCCAGCGGTTGCGGGGTGAGTACAGACCCGAGGAGCTGAAAGGCGTTATTGCCCGCTGTGACGCTTTCGTTGGTTGTAGGATGCACGCAAACATTGCGGCGCTAGATAGCATCGTACCGGTGCTTGCCGTTGGCTACAGTCACAAAACTCGTGGCATTCTCGCCGATTTGGGGCTCGACGAGTGGGTGCTGCCGGTGGCGCATTTGACAACGATTCAGTTAATCGAAGGAATAGAGCGGTTGTTAAAGGCAGCGCCTTGTTATCGCCATCAGCTGAAAGAACGGCTACCGGCTATCAGAGTTCGAGCGGGAGAAAATATTGAAGCCGTTGCTCGTATTATCGCGCCGGGCCATGAGGGCAACGCACTATGAACGGGCTAGCTGGACTGGTAGGCGCGCCGGGAGACGCTAGTGAGCGAGAAAGACGCCTACGAGCCGCCTTCGGTGTTGGCGTTGAGCTGGTTGTAAGGCACCCTTTGCCTTGGCTCTCACTGGGATGGATTGGTTACTCGGGGCTCACTGGGCTCGCGAGAAATGCCGACAATGTCGCGTTTGCATATGGTTCTGCTTACGCAACGACTCCTGATTTGCCCGTGCGGGTAGACGACATCGAGGGGCTCGTTGAGCTTCTGGCATCGCGTGCCGCTTTTGGATCCGAGCTGCTGAAAGGGTTGGCTGGGTCTTTCTTTTCAGGCGTGGGTGGGGAGGACGGCACTTTCGTGCTGGCGGGCGACCCTTCGGGAAACCGAAGGCCCTACTATATGGCGCGCGACGATGAACTTGCGTTCGCTAGTCACCCGTTGTTGTGTGCTCGTTTGTTCGGAAAGGCCCAAGTGGATCGTGGCCTTGAAGATTTTCTTCTGGTGTACGGATTTCTTCCCGATAACCGCACGGTGTATCGTGACGTTCGTGTGCTGGGATCGGGCAAACTCATACGTCAGGAGGATAGGCGTTGGCGTGAGGTCGGTCAGGAGTCGCCATTACGGGCGCAGTATAGTCAAGAGGTGCCGGATTCCGAAGAAGAGCTTTACGACCGGCTCTATGAGGTTATGCGCGACTGCGTTGTCGAGCAGCTTCCCGCCTGCGAAGAGGTCGCGGTGCTTCTTGGAGGTTTTGATTCGGCCCTTGTTGCGGCGTTTTTGCAGCGGCTAGGCAAGCGCGTGCGCACCTATTCGTTTCGCTACGCTGAGAGCCAGTACAACCAGCCCCACACGGATACGCTTTCGGCCTACCTGGGAACCGAACACACCTGGATTGACATCACGCCCTCGGTTATTGCGGACGGCTTGCGTAACTATGCCAAAAGCTATGTACAACCCACCAATTGGTTGAATTATGTGATTCAGACGACCCACTTGTGCGAGTGCATCCGCCGTGACGGGTTTGAATTCGTGTATTCCGGTGATGGTTGTGATGCTCTGTTTTTAGGTTACCCGGGAACCTACAAGCGAACTCGTGCGTTCGCGCGTCTGCCTCAGTTGCCTAGTTGGCTGGTCCGCGTGATGACGGCGGGGCTGGGCTGGCCGATTTTGGATCGCAAAATCGGTCATCCGTTTCGTGTCGCTATGAACATGATTCGAGCGGCTGCTCGGACCATGCCCGCGAGGGCCTTTCTTACGTTTCGGACGATGGACGAAGTCACGGTTAAGGCCCTGCGTCGAAGTCCCGCGCCGAGGCAGGAAGAGCCAATTGAGTCCATTGTTCGCCGCCTTGCCGAGCCCTACCAAGAACATTCAATCCAACGTTTAGGGTACGCCTCCAAGGGCTTGGTGTCGCCAAACCGAGCGAAGTTGTTGGCCTGTACTGACGTTGCCAGTGTCTGTGTGCATTCACCCTATATGCATCCGTCGTTGCGGGAATTTGCATCGCAGATACCCGATCGTTTTCTGCGCGAGGAGACTCAAAGTGATTTACGAGATCCAGGGAAAATGTGCCTCGCCCGTATGGCAGAGAAGCATCAACTGCTGCCGGCTTCAGTGATTTATCAGCCAAAGCTTGCAGCAGTAGACGGCCCAATAGATGATTGGCTCGCGACAGAGTTGCGTTCGACGGTAAATCATCTTTTTGGGGGGCTGCCGTTCGAGCCTGACGGGCAGCATCTCGACGCAATTGTCGAGACCACCTGGGCGGAAAGATTTTATAAGCGACACATCGGATCCACCAGTGTTATCAGCGACGCAGCTTCACTGCTAGTCACGTATGGCGCCATGTGTGGTGCTTGTGACGAAGGGATAGAGAGCGAGAGCGAGGGATGAGCGCTCAGCGGCTCCCTTGGTATCGGCGTCTAACAGTCAAGATCCTGATCTCGGCGAGCTTACTTTTGCTCTGCCTGGGGTTCGTAGAGCCCGCGGAATTAGCTGTTGCGCTCGAGGGGATTGGATTTTGGTATTTCACCGTCGCGTTAGCGTTGAATTTGATCGGTACCGTATTTGTCAAGGCGTGGATAGCCTACTTGACCACTCGTGCTTCCGGGCTGAGATTGAGGTTTGTCACGTTGGTTCGGATTAATCTAATTGCTCGCTTCTACACAATTGCCTTGCCGCGAGGTGCTTCAGCGGCAGTACGTTGGCATCATTATCGGCAAGGAGGGAGCGGGCATGCGGCCGCCGCCCTGCTGGTTTTCGAAAACCTCGTCTCGGTGTTCATGCTTTTTTTCGGTGCGGCATTTGTTCTAAGTTTCGAAGCGGGACGCGCCGGTGCGCTGGCTCAAGGTTTGCTACCTGTTGCTTGGCTAGGTGCGATTGGGGCGATGGCCGCTTTGCTGCCGTTTTTGCACCGCGCCAGTGCCAGAATATTTTGCCGCTTGCTGCAGCCCCTGGTTCGGCGACCGGGTCGACTGGGGTCGCTGGTTGGCCGCTTTTTGGAGGCGATCGATAGCTACCACAGCATTACCGGTCGCCAGGTGGGGTGGATCTTCATTGCCAGCGCCCTTGGTTATGTGTTTTTCGTCCTCGCGGCTTGGGTTCTGGCTATAAGCATGTCGTTGGGGGTAGGTTTGTTAGCGATTGCTTGGGTGCGTGCGGTCACCCTGCTGGTTGCACTGGTGCCGGTGACGGTAGCGGGTATCGGTTTGCGCGATGCTGCTCTGATCGTATTATTACGTGAGTACGGCGTCTCGCCTGGCGAGGCATTTGCCTATGCAATCGCTTCCTTTGCTATCCAGCTTTTGCTTGGACTGGCTGGCGCGTTGATAGAAGCCTTACGTGTGTTTAGAGGTCAGCGAGCACCAACAACCTTCGTCGATGAATCCCGAGAGGAATTGCCGTGAGACTCCAAGCTCGCCCTGCTGTTGGACTCAATCGTGGCCGAAAGGCGCGGATGATAGAAGCCTTTTTGAGTGATGCTTTGGGCTCGCCTCTCCAAGCACTGCGCATTCTCGACATTGGTTGCGGAAACGGTGACATCATGGCTCATTTTGCTGCTACTAACTTCGTCGTGGGGGTCGATGTCGAGTTTCAGTGTCGACCGGAGTACTCGGCGTTGCCGCAGTGTCTCGCTCAGTCGGAAGCTCTGCCTTTTTCAGCCGGTAGTTTTGACGTGGTGATTTCCCACCATGTTATTGAGCATGTAGAGAGTCACGATTTGCACGTTTCCGAGATTCGCCGTGTGCTTAAATCGGATGGTGTGGCTTACCTTGGAACGCCCAACCTTGATTCGCCCTTTATGCGTGGTCATGTAGGAAACTCGATGGTCCTGCGCTACTCGGAGATGGAACCGCTATTCGTGCGCCACGGCTTTCTTGTCGAGGAGTGCTACCTGCGCCACCTCCAGAAGCCGGATCGATACCACTGCGAGACGCGTCTGGGGCGCTTAGTGCCTAGGCCAGTCCTTCACGGCCTCCGGCGTTGGTTCCCTAGCCAGTGCTTTTTGCTCAGGCCCGGTTAGAGGATTGCTTAGTGATTCGGTTCAGCCGGGCGACGATTCAGCGTTGGCCCATCACACCTTGTGAGGGTTTAGTTGGCTTCCGGTTATGGGGCAATTCAATAGGTCATCGATGGCGTTGTTCTTCTGCATCGGCAGTTGTGTTAGAGCATCTGTCATGTAGGCAAAGAGACCGCGCCCGTTGAGCTGCGCTGACTGGATGAGCGTCATGATCGCAGCCGCTCGTTGAACGCTCCGTACTGGGCTCGAGAACAGCCATTTTGAGCTCCCAGTGATTAGAGCCGGACTTAATTTTCTACCAAGATATGGCGGGCAGGCACAGCACAATCGTCTAGTTAGCGCCTCAGCGTTTCACAACGTTTGAGGCGGTAATCCAACGCTTTGGCCGCGTCGGACCTTTAATTTCAGATTGTGACAAAAAACTTCAGTTTTCAGCATAGCGTCAGGTATTGGCACCAACAGGTTGCCACTTTGGCTGTTATTTAGACTGTTACGGCCTGCAGGCCGCTGTAATAAACTGATTAAAATCTAATTAGGTAGGTTCTTGTATCGGTTTTCGCGGATATGATTTTTTGCTGAGGAAAAAATTGAGACATGAAATGCTTCACATTAATCGAATTAATGGTAATTGTTGCAATTCTCGGTATTCTGCCCTCCTTGCGGTGCCCGCATATCAATCCTATTTAGCAAGGTCGCAACTTTGGGAAGCGCTCGCGTTTTCCTGAGGATTGCAAATTTATACTGAGGAAACGGCCACATCTGGCGTGGACGGCTGTTTCAGTTTGGACAGTGGTTCAGCAGGGTTGCCCGCGGCATCGGTCATTTCCGCCGCTTATGTCTCACAAATATCGGCTGTGGACGGTGTTTTGACGGCGACTATCGGCAGCAACGCGTTGAAATTTATTCAGGGTGAGTCCTTGACTTTACATCCTGTCACAGCGAAGAGCTCAACCGCTATTGGCTGGAATTGCTCCTTCTTTGGCCAACTAGAGTAAGCTCTATCTGCATGTAGATGACCTTTCTGAAATTTGAGCGATTGGAATATGCCCGGTTTTCTTTTACTTTGAGCTGAATCTAAATAATTTGTTCAGTTACTCAAACCGGAAGCTCTCAATGGACCCAGTCCCTTTTCTCGAAAAAATTCTAAAAATCGCTGACCAGGCCAGCAAGAAAGTCCTAGAAATCTACACCACAGACTTCAAAGTCGACTATAAAGCCGACGAGTCCCCCATCACAGCTGCAGACCTCGGCAGTCATCAATTCATAGTCGACGGTCTAAGGGCCCTGACGCCGGATATTCCTGTGCTCTCGGAGGAGGGCGCGGACATACCCTGGGAAGATCGCAAACACTCGCGCCGTTTCTGGCTAATCGACCCCATCGACGGCACCAAGGATTTCACCCAGCGCACCGGTGAGCTCACGGTAAACATCGCGTTGATCGAAGACGGTGTGCCGGTACTGGGTGTGGTGACTGCGCCTGCGTTGCAAGAGGCCTTTTGGGGCGCGCAAGGTGAGGGTGCCTATAAGCGTGATCGGACGGGTAGTGTTCGCCGAATTTCAGTAGCGGAGCCGAACGATATCGTGCGCGTTGTGGCTAGCAAAAACCATCTGAACGACGACACCAAGGCCTTTATTGAGAAGTTTGCGTCCCACGAACTTGTTCAGGCAGGCAGTTCCCTCAAGTTCTGCCAGATTGCCGAGGGCCATGCCGACATCTACCCACGACTGGGACCGACTTGCGAATGGGACACCGGCGCCGCCCATGCCGTTCTGAATGCCGCCGGTGGAAAGGTCGAAACTCTGGAAGGTAAGCCATTGGTTTATGGCAAAGAGGATGTGCTGAATCCCTTTTTTGTGGCGTCCGGGGCCTGGTATCGTTAGCCGGGTCAGGCCCTAAACTGCACCTTCGATCATCGCCATGAATTCATCAGGCATGTCGGCCTTTTGGCAGGCGTTAAGCAGATAACGTTCCAC